>Ga0070732_10000240_pt1 | contig 39157 bp, 20 predicted proteins | sample Coa_R1_5_FD_66449 | JGI IMG/M metagenome (GOLD analysis project Ga0070732, IMG submission 66449) | Surface soil microbial communities from Centralia Pennsylvania, which are recovering from an underground coalmine fire - Coalmine... | ecosystem: Environmental > Terrestrial > Soil > Unclassified ... | reverse complement strand
TTTACGATCGTCCCACGGCTTAAGCGTGACGAAAAAGAAAGCGTTGTAACTCGTACGCGTAAAGCTGAGCAGGCTGAAGCCAAGGACGCTGGTTGTGGATCGCACTCCCGGCGTGTGCGCCAGGATGTTTTCGATTTTCCGTGCAACCAGGTCCGTTCGTTCGAGCGACGCGGCGCTAGGCAACTGCAGATTAACGTAGAGGTATCCCTGATCTTCGTCCGGCAAAAAGCTGGATGGAACTTTATTGCTGAAGAAAGCCGCTCCAGCTCCGAAAATCACCAGCAGAACCAGGGCGATGGCAGCCTTGCGAATGAGACCGCCGCAAATTTTGACATAGCCATTGGTCGTGCGCTCGAATACACGATTGAACCAATCAAAGAATTTTCGCAACAAGCCGCCGCGCTTTTCTCTCGGTCGCAGCAGCAACGCGGCGAGGGCGGGACTAAGGGTCAGAGCGTTAAACGCCGAGAGCAGAACGGACAAGGCGATGGTTATGGCGAACTGTTGATATAACCTCCCGGTAATCCCGGGGATGAAGGCGGTGGGGATGAACACCGCTGATAGCACTAACGCGATGCCCACCAGAGCTCCGGAAATCTCTTCCATCGCTTTCAAGGCGGCGTCCTTCGGAGACATGCCGTCCTCGATGTGCCGCTCCACGGCTTCGACAACCACGATGGCGTCGTCAACCACCAGGCCGATCGCGAGTACCAAACCGAACAAAGAGAGCGTATTAACCGAAAAGCCAAACAGCGGAAAGAAAACAAAGGCGCCTATCAGGGAGACGGGCACCGCCAAGAGAGGAATCAGAGTGGCACGCCATCCCTGCAGGAAGAGATAGACGACGAGAATCACCAATACGATGGCAATGAAAAGAGTGAGAATGATCTCCTTTATCCCTTGAACCACCGATCGGGTGGTGTCGAGCGCAGTGGTGTAATCCATATCGCCGGGAAACCGAGTCTTCAGTTCCGCCATCAGCTTGTTCACGCCGTCCGCAGCATTGACCGCATTGGAGCCGGGTAACTGATAAACAGCGATTACGGCGCTCGGCTTTCCGTTGAGGCGGCCAGATATCGAATAGTCCTGTGCTCCAAGCTCAATACGGGCGACGTCTCGTACGCGTACCACTCCGCCTTCGGGAGACTCGCGGACCACAATTTCCCCGAACTCTTCTGGCGAAACCAACCGTCCCTGGGCCTGAACTGCGTACGAGAACTGCTGTCCAGAAGGGATGGGTTCTCCTCCGATTTTTCCGGCAGGATTTACTGTGTTTTGGGTTTGAATTGCATTGACGATCTCGGGAACGGTGATACCCAGCTTGGCAAGTTGGTCGGGCTTAACCCAGAGCCGCATGGCGTACTGTCCTGCACCAAAAACTTGCACCTGGCCGATCCCATATGACCGCGTGATGGAATCAACCAGATTGATGTAGGCGTAATTGGCGAGGAACCTCGCGTCGTACGTACCCCGCGGCGAATACAGCGCAAGAAGCATAAGCGGCGCCGTGACCGATTTACGAACGGTAATTCCATAGTTCGTAACGTCGATGGGAAGCTGCGATGCGGCCTGCGTCTCTCTGGACTGGGCGAGAATCAGGTCGTTGTTGGGATCGGTTTTCACATCGAAGTTCACAACCAGAGTCGTCTGCGAGTTCCCCGTCGCATTCAGCGAATACATGTAATTCATGTCGTCCACGCCATTCATCTGTTGCTCGATGGGAGTGGCAACGGATTGCTCGAGAGTTTGCGCGTCGGCACCCACGTAAGTGGCAAGGATCTGAATTTCCGGAGGTGCAATGTTGGGGAACTGCGCAATTGGCAGGCCGACGATGGTCACAATGCCGACAATCACGGTGACAATCGCAATCACCATGGCGACAATCGGGCGGTTGATGAAGAACTTTGACATGACTGAAATTGGCTACATCGACGCGGTAGCAGTCGCAACTTTCACGGGCATGCCGTCCCTGACCTTTTGTACGCCTTCGACCACGACTCGCTCTCCTGGCTTAACTCCTTGCTCAATGATCCACATCGGCCCGGTCCGCTCTCCCACTTGCACCGTCCTGATGCTGACCTTATCGTCACTACCGACTACCGCTACCTGGTACATACCCTGGAGTTCTGTGACGGCTTTTTGCGGTACCAGTAGCGCTCCCGGTCTGATATAGCTGACGAAGCGCACACGACCGTATTGACCAGGGCGTAGTACGTTATCAGGATTCGGGAAAATGCCCGCCAGACGAATAGCTCCCGTCGCCGCATCGACATGGCGATCGGCGGCATAGAATTTTCCTTTTTTCGGATACGTCGATCCATCGGCCAGGATAAGTTCCAGTATCAGCTCCCTTTCAGTTTTTTCTCGCGACGCGACCGTGGGATTGCGCTGGACAAAAGCAAGGTACTGCTGCTCGCTGGCGACAAAATAGGCTTTGACGGGATCGAGCTGTGAAACGGTGGTTAAGACGGTTTGCGGGCCAACCAGATTTCCGACTTGGCCGGTCGCGATTCCGGCGACGCCATCAACGAGCGAGCGGACGTTCGTGAACTCAAGATTGATTTCTGCCTGTTCGACTGCGGCCTTGCCTGCCTGGACAGTCGCTTTAGCCGCCAGGTTCGCCTGTATGTCGTTATCCAGTTGGCTCTGCGCGATTGCCTGCTCTTTTGCCAGAGGAGTATCGCGCTGCACGTCAAGTTGAGTCTTCCCGAGCTGCGCTTCGGCTTGCGCCAGCTGTGCTTTTGCTTGATCGAGGATTGCTTGAAAAGGACGCGGTTGGATTTTGAAAAGCACATCGTTTTTGCGGACCAACGCGCCTTCACGGTAATTCTGCTGAACGAGGTATCCCGATACCTGAGGTTGGATAATGGCATTTACGAAGCCATCCAGCGTTGCAATCCATTCGTGGTAAACCGGGACATCACGCTGGGCAACTTCGACCACCTGGACGGTTGGAGGGGGAGCGGGCGCTGCCGCGACGCTCTTATTTTCACAGGCTTCAGAAACCGTAAGAAGTCCTAGCAAAAGACATAGCGACCATCGATGTTTGCGACAAATCATTGCGAGGGAACCGGTACCGTCGATGTGCTCCGCCCGAACGAGCGTGTGGTTGGAACATGATGATTGAACCCACATGGAACCCCCTTAGCTATTGCAACTTCATCCGTGCAAGAAGTCCTTGGTGAACCACCGGCTGGAATGGGAATTCAGTCAGCGCTCACGAATCTGATGGGGCACTATTCTAGTCCCAGTGCGAAGATGAGCGCAAAAGTGCATGCCGGCTTTTATGTCAGCACGGTAAAAAGGTTCCGGCCCCCAAATCCATGCTCGTGGCCATTTTCTTTCAACTCCTTTTCGCCCGAATCCAATCCTCGAGATCAATCCGTCTTTCCGTCAGCGTTGAATATAGATTTCGTACGCCCGCAGCTGAAATGTGCATTGATGGATCCCGCGATCGCGGCTCTCGGGCTTAGCCACAGAAGTCGACACCGGTTGTGAAAGTGTTAGCCTAGTGGCTCGATGGACCACCACACGATCGCGGCTATCAGCATCACCGGTACATGTCTTGATGTGCTCGGCAGTCTGTATCTTGCCTACGACTTGCTCGGTGGACAGCACGGTCCGCTACGACTGCTTACCCGCGCTGTCACGTACTCGATAGTTTTCGGAGTCGGATACGGTTTGGGGTTGGGTCTTGTTTTTGGACTGGCGGCTGGAATTACGACCGGGGTGACTCTAGCGATTGAACTCAATCGAGCAGCTCGTGGACTTGACTATTACTCGTTGCCTTGGGAAGGAATGTTTTCCGCCATCCGAGCATTTGGCTTCGGAGCTGGACTATATAAGATCGTGGGCATTCGATTCGCGGTCGCATTTGCCCTCCTCATCACGATCGGGCAGATTTTGGCTTACTCTCGCGGGATGCGTCCTGCCATAGATTATGTAGCGGCTCGCCGTCCTCGCCTTACACATCGGCAGTTCTGGGGAACCGTGGTCCGCACTATCGGCTACATCGCGAGTGCCCTTGTCTGTAGCGCTTTTATCCATCACGTCGATCATCCTTGGCGATTTGCGATTCGTGTGGGCTTAGTGACAGGCTTTGTCACCGGCATTGGGGCGACCGTCAATCCTTACATCGAATACTATGCTGACAGTCTTCCAGAGCGACGGCTAGGCGCGTTCGGCATTGGGCTTATCTTCTGCGGTTTCGTATTGCAGTCGCTTCAGTATTGGCTGGCCCTGTTTGATGTCCATCTGACCTAGTCAGGCTGAGAACATATGGCCGATCCAGTATTTCCAAAGCACTTTGACGGAAGGCGTTTCTACAACCCTAACGCGCCTCAAGCGCGTGGTTTTCTTGACGCCCTTCGATGGAAGCTGACGAGTCACCCGGAACAATCACCGCCTTTTATTGAAGATGTGGTCGCTTCCGTACCACCCCGTAGCGTGGGCGCCAGTCAGATCCGAGTCACGATGGTGAACCACTCGACGGTGTTTGTTCAGCGCTCCGGCTTCAGTCTATTGACGGATCCAATTTGGTCAGAACGAGCAAGTCCACTGTCCTGGGTAGGTCCCAAGCGCCGGAGAAAACCTGGAGTGCGCATGGAAGATCTTCCGCCTGTTGACGCAGTTCTAATCAGCCACAATCACTTCGACCACCTGGATCTGCCGACTCTGCGTCAACTTGCGACTCGTGGACGTTCTACTTTTGTCGTGGCCGCTGGATGTGGTCGCCTGCTTCGCTCCCAAAGAATCGAATTCGTTCACGAGCTGGATTGGGGAGAGTCACTAGCCATTTCCGGCGTCACCATCCACTGCGTACCGGCCCTGCACTTCTCAGCCCGCAGCATTTTTGACCGTAACAAGACCCTGTGGTGCGGATACGTAGTTGAATATCCCGCAAGCCTTGTGTACTTCGCGGGGGACACTAGTTTCGGAAGTCATTTCGCCCAGATTCGGGAAAAGTTTGGCCCGCCACAGCTTGCATTGTTGCCCTTGGGTGCATATGAGCCACGCTGGTTTATGTCTCCAGTGCACATGGCACCCGAAGAAGCCGTTCGAGCGCACGAGATTCTCGGCGCCAAAACCAGCATTGCGATTCACCACGGGACTTTCCAACTGGCGGATGACGGCATCGACACTCCACAGAGACAACTTATGGCTGGCAGGCAAGACGATTCGTTTCTGATTCTCAGGAACGGTGAATCTGCCGAAATCCCATGCTGAATATCCAAAGAATGCGTGATGGAACGTGTCGCTCGCATACCGCAAGGGCAAGGACACCGAATCCGAAGAAGCGCAAACGGGAGAACTACAAAACCGACCGCTAAGAAATTGAATGTTCCGCCAGGCGGGCCCTGGCAGGTGCATTTGGAGTGGCTGGACCCGACAAATCTCCTCAACGAACCCCGTCCGACTCAGGTTGACGCGGCAGTAGTGGGACGGTTCGCCTTCATCCTCTTTGAGGTCAAATTTACCGAACACCAGGCGGGATGCTGTTGGCAAACAATGCGCCTGGCGAGTGTGGGGCAGGCTCAATGCAATGGCAACTTCGAATTGCAGGTGAACCCAGCCAATCAGATCTTGGAACGGCGTGCCCTGACTGGGAAGGGGATTCGCTACTGGGAAGTCATTCCGCAGATCTTCCGCCTGAACTCAGGCGACGACTATCGCCCTTGCCCGTTTCGAGGACAGGAGTATCAGTGGATGCGGAATCTCGTGTTGAGTCGTGCCATCGCGGAAGCCACTCGAAAGTGTTCAGCGTTTGCGATTGCGTACATGGGACCAAACTTGCCGATCAGCGATTATCTCGAGAGCGAACGGTGGAGTGCGTTCCAGAGCCTGCTGCGGCCAGAGACATCGCCGCCAGTAACGGTCGAAATTCGGGAGTTCGTGCGCAGCGCTGCGGCCATTGAACCGAGTCTGGCTGAGTTGAGTGTGTGGGTAGACATGAAGTTCGATCGGGTCACGTCAACTCTGAAGTCAAGCGCGCCCGAACGATAGAGAGGTCGCACAGGAACTATCGTCAATTGCGCCCGCGGACTGGCTTCTGTTCGGATTTCGTAACAAGCAGAGAATGTCTGGGCCACTTTTCCTTTCCTCTGGCATGATCTCGACCTTCCCCTTCCCAAGATCTCATAGTCCCGGTTGTTGAGTCTTTATCATCTCGGTAGAAAAAAGCCCTGCTTGTGACGTTTAGGTATCCACCCCTTTCGGAGGAGGCCACAATGAGAATCAATTTCAGAGGCATGATGCTCGGAGTTCTGGTGTCGGTCTCGTGTGCCAGTTCTCTGTGGACCCAGGAAGCAACCGCGAAACGGAATCTGGTCGTGCGCCGCGATCCGTTAAAGTCGAGTCCGGCGGTGGACCATTTGGCAAAAGATGACAGGCTGACATTGCTGGGAACGACCGTGGACAATGGATACTACAACGTCACGACAGAGCGCGACGTTACCGGCTGGGCTCTGGCAAGCGGAATCACTGTGTCACCGCCTCCCGTTACCCCGCCGACTCCGCCCACCCAACCGCCGGCAAGCGCTCAGTGCGACGCTAGCCTGTGGAGTCACGTGTACCACTCCACGCGTCTTATCGTTCATCAAACCTGTATCTCGGTGACAGGAACCATCGTGGACGCAACCAATGGAAAAAAGCCCGATGGAGTCCGTCACGAACCAGACGGGGACACGCACGGGTGGCTTCAGGTAGATTCCCAGTTCCAGAACCTGTTGAATGCCGGAAACAATAGTGCGGAAAGCGGGAACCTGGTTTTCGAAATCGTCTGCAAGTATCCCGTAACCCAAAGCGATGCCAAGGCGGCCTGCAGCAACTACCAGAACCAAGTATCGATTCCGCCGGTTGGTTCCCACGTTCGCATGGTTGGAGTCTATGTTCAGGATACGTTTCATGCCCAGTGGATGGAAATTCATCCCGTTACCAGCATCACTGTTGAGTGAAGAGGCCTCTAGCGTGCACGGCAAATCGAAAGCCCACAAGGCGTCCCATAGCCGCGCCCAAAAGTGGTTCGCATTGGTTTGATCTGCGCGCGCGTTCCGAAGAACAGGGACGAGGAGAATCGTGCTCTCTCCTGAAGGGATAAGGAACCACGATGATGGCAGAACCCCAAACTTCCAACTCTGAAGCGCCAGCCGACGTTGGTCAGACCCGCCCGCTGGAATTACCCGATCCCAACATCGCGGTTGACAGTGAATTCGCCAAGATCTGGTCTACCGCCGAAGTCATCGGGGCGCTTTCTACCGATGATTATCGCTGGAGCTTCACTTCGATTCTCCTGGCTCTCCTGTACAGCGAGCAGGATATTTCCCAATGGCTGTTGAGCTACGCTAATTCTGCAAACATAAACCTCGCGGAAATCGGCAATCGCCGGGGCTTCGATCCCACGCGGCTTCCCTCGATGCGCGAAGAATTCGCTCGCGGTGGAGCTTTTCTGAAAAAAAGCCCGTTCACCAGTTCCAGCATCAGCCTGTTTCGCGGCGCGACCGCTCTCTATGGTTCGTCTGTTCCACAGTTCACCGGTGCCATGGGAGCACGCCATCTGGTGGGTGCTTTTATCTATCGTCTTCCCGGCGGACATGCGGATCAGATGCAACGGTGGGGGATTGTGCCCGCAGACTGGTCGGCACATTTCCTGGAGTACTTATCGTCACGCGTGCCGCAGGAAACGTTCTGGGCCGATCTGCACCAACAGCATTTCGGAGCCGATCAGGCGCAGGCCGCAGATGCAGTCGTGCCGTTCGATGTGAACCGCTACACCCTGTCCTTCGCCGCCCAGCAAATCCTGAGGCGCGCGTCGGCGCGTGCGGCCATTTCTGTGCAACCCGTCTCCAGCAGAGATGTATTGCTCGAAATGGCGGAGCATGGCCGAGTCAGCCGAGACCCGCAGTGGGCAGGCGACTTTCTCCTTCAGGCTGTGGAAGAACATTTTCCAGCCTACCAGGCCAAACGAGCAGAGTACCTTAGCGCAAGCCAAGACAGACCTCTTGAGAGTCTTGCGCAACCTCAGGCCAGCACAATGAAACCTGGACTGGCATGGTGCCTCGGACGCGCCAGCGAAATTGCTCTTCAGACTGCAGGCGCGTCGGTGATTGCAGGCCGGCACCTTTTGGCCAGTCTGATTGCTGATCCGCCGCCGCCCCACACACTCGGATCGCGACGACTGTTGGACCAGATGGGTATTGATTCCCGACTGTTTTCCGAGCGCCTGTACAATTGGGTCCGTGGATACGGCGACAACGACAAGTCCTGGCGTGAGGTGCTTCTGGGAGGGCACGCGGAGCCCCTCCGAAAGGCTGAGTTCGACGCCGACAACACAACCGGCCCAGACCTGCTCCAGATTGAGCAGGATGTCCTCGCTCTGGCTACGCTCATCGCTGCCCGCGATTCTTCACCTCCTTTATCGATTGGTCTTTTCGGCGACTGGGGTTCGGGAAAGACCTTCTTCATGGGCCAACTCCGGCGCACGATCGCTCAGTTGGCGGAAGAAGCGAACCAGTCGAAAAAAATGCAACGCGACCTGCCGTTTTACAAGCGTATCGTCCAAATCGAGTTCAACGCCTGGCACTATGTCGAGGGCAATCTGTGGGCGAGCATGGTCGAACATATCCTCGAAAACCTCTGCGTTTCGGAAAAGCGATCGTCCACGGCAACCGAACAGTTGCAAAAGTACTGGATCAACAAACTTGGTTTTGCAGAAAAAGCCAAGGTCGACGCAGATCGCAAGGCGGCGGAAGCGTCGGAAAAGGTATCGAATGCCGAGCGCGAGGTGCAGGCTGCAGCTTCGCAATTGGAGATCAAGAAGGATGAACTCGAAAAGCTCTCGAAAAAAAGCGCAGCCCGGGACTTCAAGCTCAGCGGTGCTCTGCCGGTCATCAGCCAGTCGCTCGAACCGCTCGGCCTGAAGCCGCTGACGGACGCGGTCATCGATTTGCAGTCCAGTCTGGGCCAGGCTTGGACCGTGCTGGAACGTGGTCACGCGGCACTGGTGCCGCTGGTTCACGCAAAAGACAAAAAGAACCGCTGGCGTTCCCTGCTGATCATCTTGCTAGGAGCGCCCCTGGCGGGAGCACTCGTCGGCGGGTTGTTGTTATTCCTGGGCAAAACCGGTATTGCCCAAATTGCAGCGATTGCCACCGGTGCAGCCGGTTTGCTAAGCGGTGTCGCCGCCTGGCTCAGAACACAAGCACAGTGGGTATCCCAACAGACCGAGAAGGTGAGGGAGGCGCAGAGCCTTTACGACAAGGAACTGGCGAATGCTCTGGCGGGAATGGAAGCGGAAAAAGCACGAACCGAGCAGGATCTCGCATCCGCCCGCCAAGACTATGTCTTCGCACGGCAACGCGCTGACGAAGCCCGGCGCCAAGCCGACGTAGCGCGTTCGGACTTGGCGGCCGCGACGACTTCCCGCCTGCTCGGACAATTCATCCAGGACCGTGCTGCCAGCACCGATTATCGCAAGCACCTGGGGGTGCTTGCCATCGTGCGGCAGGATTTTCAGGAGCTGTCGCGACTCATCGAGGAAGACAACTGGCGGCTTTCACCGGACACCTCGAGTGACCAGCGTTTTGCGAGACTTCAAAAGGTGAAGAATCTCGAGGAAGAGGAAATCGACCTGGCTACGCGCATCAACCGAATCGTGCTTTATATCGACGACCTGGACCGATGTCCGCCGGCCAAGGTGGTGGAGGTGCTGCAGGCGGTTCATCTGCTGCTCGCATTCCCGCTTTTCGTGGTTGTGGTGGGAGTCGATGCCCGCTGGATTTCACGCTCTCTGGAGGCGCGGTACTGCGAGTTGCTGCACGTGGGAAACCCCGAGGCGGCGGTGGATCTGACGCAGATGTTTGGGGTCGCACGCAGCGAGGATTATCTGGAGAAAATCTTCCAGATCCCGCTCTGGCTGCGCATCATGGACGCAGGTGCAGCCCGCAGGATGGTTCAGGGCCTGCTCCGGCCGACCGGGGCGGCTTTGCAGGCAACCCCCGGCCAGCATAAAAATAACAAGGAGGCAACGGATTTGAACGCTCCTGTCCCCCTGCCGCAAGGGGGCGCCAGTCCACCGCATCAGTCCTCGGATAATGGCGGACAGAGTGCGCTCCCTTCCGATGCGGCGGACAAGTCCCAGGCGGTGGCCTTTGCCGGCACGTTGCCGCCTGCACCAACCGGCCTACATGACATCAAACCAGCCGTACCGAACCTCGAGAGCCTCCGTGTCTCCGACCCGGAATTGGCGGCGATCGATGATCTGGCTCCCCTTCTCGGGCGCTCGCCGCGGGCTCTGAAGCGATTTGTCAACCTGTACCGATTGATAAAAGCCCGGCTCACGCCCGCTGAGCACAATGCCTTCGTTCGTCGCAATGAGGACTCGATGGCCGATTACGAAGCGGTTTTGATCCTGCTCGCGGTCGACACGGGGCTGCCCCGCGTTTCCCGCCTTGTTTTCGCCGAGCTCACGTCAGTTCTGTGCGAGCCGGAAGCGTCAGGCCTCAACCTCAGCCAGTTTATCGAGCGACTGAGAGGGCAACAGCCGGGAGAAACATCAGAATGGAATACGTTGATCAACTGGATGTCCCTCCGCGCCGGCAACGAAAGATTCAACCATGGGGGCGTCCTGCGGATGGCCGGGTGGGTGGAGCAGGTATCCCGGTATTCTTTCCAGGCAGTACACATCGAGTCGAGAATGAACCCGATGATTCTTCACCCCCTCGGAAACAGCGGCCAGTAACGATGGATACTTTCACGAGACCTGTTGCTGTCTCGGTTGCGGACTTGGTCGACACGGTCAGGTTCTTGAAGGACGTGCTGCGCGCAGTTCGTGGACTACCGTTTTGGTGCTCCTGACTTGCCGACCCTTCCCGGCGAGAAAGAGAAGGTAATTTCGGGACCAATCGCTTTTCTTCAGATTTCGCGCTGAGGAGAGGATTGTTGAGCAGCGTTTCTGATATCGAGATCGCCCCGATGCGACACAGTTTCAGCCCTGGCTTGGCCTTGCAGGTGGAAAATCTCAGGGTGGAAAACTTCCACTGCGGGTCTCGGGTAGAGAAGGCACATGTACGGCGCACCATCTCAACGCCCCGACAACTGTCCTGGGGATGCCGTTCGGTTGTTCGAACGAACCGGCAACTTCTGAAGCCAGATAAGATCCCAGGTCGTGGATGGAGATAGCGTCGGTTCACTCGAGCGGGTAACGGGTTTCGACCGCAGGAACACTACCTCCGAGGTCGGCTCGCCAGCCAATATAACTGCAAGACCGTCTGCTGTGCGTTCCGCAAGCATGCCGTCACTTCTTCTTCCTGAAAAGACGGATCGCCGGGGCCGAGATTCCGGTTCAGCAATTCCCTGAGTTCCTCAGCGGTACTCGGTTTCCTGATTTTGTTCCACGCTCGCCTGAGGTGTTCAGGGAGAGGACAATTCGCTTTCGGCAGTGGGAATATTTGTGGTTAAACAATCAGCGATGCCGCGCCCAATTCCTGGTTGATGTGCTGCCATCCGGAGCCACGATCTACGCCTAGACAGGCGGGAGCAGTTGAAGAATCAAACTGCGAATGGCCTCAGGTTCATGTTGTCCGGCTGAGCCCGATAAACTGTAGGTCCTCTCGAGGCCGTTCGGTCCTCGATTCGCATCTCCCAATTCTCACTTGCGCGCGATCCGGCAATGGACACTCGCCAGTCGCCCGGTCTGTTGCTCAGGGCATGTTCGATGTTTAGGGCAATCTCTTTCGACCTCTGAGCATCTCCGAGGTTCTGCCGTTCGACCGTTACTGCCATGGCAGTCGAATTGTATCCGTAGCCAGTGCCCGTTCGCACGGGTGAAGGCCGTCAGCGAATGATAAATCGGTTAGGCAACTCAGGAACCCGGGGTACGACTTATCCTCCTTCATTGTCGGGCGCGGAATTCTGCCTGCCACGACCTTGCTCACGGTTTGGTTTTGCCTTCTTGGGTCGCGCTCGGCGGTTTCACCTATTGCTGTTGTCCTTCCTGCGCCTTCGGCTGCTGTGCTGGTGAAGACTGCTGACCCGCCTGGACAGTACTGCTTGCCGCGGAAGGCCCTCCCGCCGTAGTTGTGCCCGGTCTCGGCGGCGAAGAAGAAGCCGGGTCTACAACCGTAACGACAGCGACGGCCGAGAACCCGTTCGGAGTTATTATCTGAAGCCTCGCCGGACCCGCCCCGCCGGGATTCAAAGTTAAAGTCAGATTGGCTGAATCCTTGACGCTCACAGCGTTAATTTCAACCTGGTCCTTGGCGCCAGCGGGTGTCCAGCCAGCGCTTGTGCCGGCACGAAATCCAGAACCAGCGACATTGATGTCGGTGTTGGTGCTGCTGGCGAGGATCGCCTTCTTCGGATCCGCGCCTGCCGGAACCGGAATCGGAGCTGATGGCGCGACCGGGCTCACAGCATCAATGGTTGGTGGATCGGAGGTGAAGCGCGCGTCCGCAAATTGAGCATCCTTGTTCATGATGCGAAAGACATGGTCTCCCGTACTGAGATCGAGACCGGCTGCCGGTTCTATCTTGATTTTCAATTCAGAACAGAAGCTCCGATCGGAAGCCTGCTCCTGAGGGACGGACTGGATGAGTGTCTGAGTGGCATTCGGAACGATCGGCAGTTTCTTTGAGTCCACGAAGAAGTCACCTTCCTTGGATAGATTCTGTCCCTGTATTAGCAACTGGTTCCCGGTCTTGTCCCAGCTTATGTTTTGAATCACCGGACCCGGGGCACGGGTCACTTTTCCGGCCAGGTAACCACCGGCACTGACTCCCATCACATAAAGCAGGCCGGATGGAATATCGGGAAAACCGGAGATCGAGGCCGGATCCTGTGACAGTAATAGGGCAACGAATCCGAAACAGGCGACGAGAGTCCAGACGAAGTACTGAAAACGTTCTGGTACAACCTGGCCACCGGTGGTGATGAAGTCTGCGATCGAAGGACGCGTGCCCCCAGCACCCTTGCTTCCGCGCGCCGAAGTCGCTCCTGCGGCGATGACCGTGGTACCAGCGCTCATCCCAAGAATACCGCTGAACGCGGTAGGAACATCCGGCAGTATGAAATGCCATTGCACCAACCAACTGCACAGGAACACGTAGAGATAGCCGAAGATGAATGTCGCGGAAAAGAGCAAAAGCTGGAACTTCGAAAGGCTGTAGGTATCTGTCTGTTTATCCAAGAAGAAGGAAGCGAAGGGGGAATAGCGTTCCCCATCAATGACGTTTTTGGCCAACCCCTGCGCAACCAACAAGTAGACGATCAGAGCCAGCACTCCAAAAATGAGAATGCTCCAAAACCTTAAGCCCGCGGGCGACATTGTGGCTAGGACGAGAGGTTTCTCCGCCGAGGACTGAACCCCGCCCACCTGCACTCGGAAAGCGAGAGGACCTTGGTAGGCCTGGGCCGCGTAACCGACGACGTGGAGCTTGTCCGGGTCTTGTGGGTCATACCATAGGCAAGGTTTGTTCTCCGAAGTGGCTTTGGCGCATGCGTCCTTGTTATCCTGCCAGCTCTTTATAATCAGCCCTTGGCCGCTAACATAGACATTGTTGTCCTTGGCATTGCTGGAGAATCCCTGCCCAATGATGTCGAAGTCGAATCCCCCGGCCGCTCCGCTGTAAGCGGTGGTTGGATGGGCAGAATCGAGCGTAACGGCGCCTCGTGATATACGCACCTCACCAGGGATAATTTTGCCCTGCAGGTCGCCGTAATCCAGGGTGAGATAGTACCGGCCTGGCGCCAGTTTGTCAGGCAACTTCACATCGATTTGCGTATCACTCACCTTCTTGGTTGTGTCAGGATCGATGCCCGGATCCTTGGAGAGATCGCTGCCCACCAGGTGAATCTTGACCTTTGCCTGCTGATCCTTGCCGGTAAATGTGCCGGTTATGCTGAGTGTCGAGCCTGGAGAAATCGATTCCGGAAACCTGATCGTGTCGTCAACTCTCGATGTCGAAGCCGGAGCAGTGTTGGTTGCACCTGAATCGTGGTTCGTGCCCCCGGCAGTATTGCCTTGCAATGCTCTGGTTCCGATCGCCAGGATCAATACCATGAGTGCACTTTTGGCGATGCGATTCATGAAGATACCCTCCGGACTTCGTCACTTGGCTGATTCGCCCTGGGTGGAGCTCATCCTGTACATTGCCGCTATTGATGTAGTTGAATTTTTATCCTCTTGCTTCCATAGCCTCACGTTAATGGTTTGCTACGAATGGGATCTCAGCGAGAGCCGCCTAGTAAGCCGCCGAGTTGCGAAAAATCGTAACTGATACCGACCTGCGCCCCTACCTTCGAGCCCTGTAGTAAATCGGTTTTGTTAGACCAGCTTACGGCGACAGGAATACTGATTCCACCGGCGCCTTTTATTGTGACCTTCGCCTGCGTGACCCACAGGCTCCCTGCAGTCCCTACAAACTCCTGAACGCCGTTAGGAAGTGGAATGTTCGTGCCCGGGACGACTGTTCCCGCAGGAATGTTAAGAACGGATGCGCTGGGCTGGTACTGATAGTAGCCTGCGAGACTGAGTTGCGGCTGAAAACCACTGGATTCTTGTCTAAGGTTGCGATCATACTCCGCGGATACCTGTCCATAATGGATTCGCCCATACTTTGCGTTAGGGGGCAGCGAGTCATATATAGAAAATGTGCCATTGAACGTCAGCATGCCCATTGTTCCGAAATCGTGCGCATAAATGGCCTTGAAATCGTGTGTGTCAGGTTGTCTTGCGGGCTTATTGTAGGTGTATTCAAAGGTGAATAAATCACCCGCGGCCTTTCGAAGCGCTTCCAACCAAGCGTTCTTGTATAACCCAAGATCACGCACAGCCTGGGAGATAGCTGAGAGAACATCCGCATCTTTCAAAAGCTGGTCCGATGCTGAATTGAAATAGGACGAGAAAGCATCGGCAAGTTGGCTGCCGGTTCGATCGGATCTTGCTACCGCAAGAAGTGCGTCGCGGTCCAATTGTGGGGCTTTGTTCTGCAAAATCTGGCGTACGGCGTCCCCTGAAGCGCTGGCGCTAATCAGCAAATTTATTAACTCTGTTCCAATAGCATTTTGCCAATTTTTCTGAAATGCGGCAGAACGAGCGTCGAACTGGTTCCTAATCTCGTATCGAGCGGTCAGGACCGACAGTTTTCCCATACCCGTAGGGATGCTCGCCGCATTCGCCTGAGTCGTTGAGCCTACAGTGGCCGGCCCCGTTGTCATCACGGTGCTTGAACTTCTTTGCGTTAGATCGAAGCTCGCGGCCATGCTCAGTGGAACCAGCAGTCTCGTTTCTAAGCCGCCGTGGTAATCGCACGTAGCGATGCAAAGTGGTTCGTAATTTGTGATTGTGCGGAACAACTGATCCGCCGTGGTCGAAAGAGTGGCGGTTGTGCCGTTCACGCTACGTGTCAAAGCACCTGCATCTAGAGCAAATGAGAGAAGTTCACTGCTCCCGGCTTTTGAAACCAATGCTGTGCTTCCGCTAGTGCTCGCAGGAGCGCTAAGCTGCCTGTCGAGACGTGCTTGGCCGGCCTGCTGTATGCCGCTGGCGGCAGCGGAGGATGAATTCTGTATCCTCGAGACAAGTGTCTCAACCGCCGCCCTTCCGGCAGCGACGCGGATAAACTTTGAATTAGCGGACGGATTGCTTAGATCTAGTTGATTCAGGTCTCGGCTATCGCCGCCGGTCGGTGTCGCATTTGCGAATTCCTGAAGTCTCGACAAGGGGTCGCAGAATGCCCGGACTTCCGGGCGCGGATCCTGTTCGCAAAATGCCTTCCTGTCTACAGCAGAAGGGGCAGGCCCAGGATTTGCAGCCTGCGCGAACATGATGGCAGGTACCGCCACGAGCAACAAAGTAAACTTCTGTAGCAGCGCCATTTTCTCATTCTCCAAACAACTGAATAAAGCCAGGCACGTCATCGACCTCTATGAAGTGTTTGGGGTCCGCAGGATCGGCACTGCCGCTGATAACTCTGCCTACGTCGATGATTGCGTCCTGGTCTTCCGGTCCCCACAAAATACTTACGACAATCAAGGAGTCGCCTGCAGCTAGACTGTCGGGGGCCGCCAACGTCACGTCGTGGTCGGAAAACGAAAGCTCCTTGTCGGGCTGCCCTGTCTTCTTGAGTGTCGCTTTCTTAATCAGCCCTGTTGTTCCGGCGGGATCTTCAGGAGAAATCGTCACTTTAAATTGCGAACCGATTGATCCAACGATGTCTGCGGTGTTTTTTGGCATTTCATTCTCCTGCGCAACCGGCCTTTACCAAGGTTGGCTTGACCGAGCTCAATTTTGACGAGCTCCTGTGCGTATCGTTGGATTGGATGTATCCGAACGATGCGATGTCGAGGGGAAGTCAGTTTTGTAACAGGCCCACTACAGATCCGGCGTTCGAGTTCCGTGAACGTCAAATTGCTTTACTCAACGAGACACCAAACAGAACTTACCTGGGACCCTGGCACGAGCTGGGATGAGCTTAGAGGGGAAGCAGCTCCGCGAATAGAAACTTCGCGGCTTGCATTTTGTGCTCCGGAGTCAATAACGCAATCGAAAAACGAATTCTGTTACGAAATCCGAACACGCTTCAGCGGGTACGAAATGCGTCGAGCCAATCAGAGAACCGTTAAGCTGGATGGTGAGCCGTACTTCGAAACTCCGACCAGAAAGTCCCTTTTCGGAAACCGGCTAAGCAGCAACCCCGATTCCAACACCAAGCTGCCTAGTCACACTAGAAAAGCTTGTTCTAACTGCCTGCTTTTCGGCATCTGCATTCCTCACGTCTTGCGATTGCAGCCCAGCAATTCACTCCCGCCGTGAATCACGTCAAAGCGGATTTCTTGATCACCGATTCTACCAATGGCATGGCCGCACGGCGTGAGGCCGGTCCAATACCCTTCTTCGATCAGATCACGCAGGCGACTATTGGTAGCGCCAATGATCGTGGTGTCTCCGAAGATGTGGAATTGAACAGGAACTGCGCAGGATATTCCGGGACACAGATAGGAAATACGAATCAAAAGCCGGTCCGGGACAAGGTCTTGTCTCCTCAACGTTTCATTGCTGCACCTGGCATGAGCTGCAATTCTCCTGCACTCCGGACACGCCAGATACAACCAGTCGCGTCCGTTAGGCCACCACTCCTGAGCTGCATTTAACTCAAGCGTTGCGAATGGGAGCACAATCGGATGCCCACAATAACCACACCGAATAACGCCACGCACAACTGGGAGATAGAATGAGGCCGGCATAGCCATTGACCTCCCTTCTTTGGGCAACCGTGTCACCAACATGACCTTCCAGGCAACCCACAATCGCAAGCCGATGGATGACGGAAGTAACGGAGGAATAGATAGAAACAACCTTCGAGTCGCTCGTGTGTCAAGCGCTCGGATGCGAGCGGCGCACTGACCCGAGGATGTACATCACTTTCTGTTGAAAGATCGGAAATCGGATAGCTCGAAACTTCCAGCCGTCCAAACCATGCATCCGTCAGAGGGTTCGAACGCGGAGAAATCTAGCGGCGGGGCAGGCGTCCGCGTTTTATCCCTCTTATTACGAAGCCTTCTTGAAAGGTACGTCCACCAGTTCATCGAATCCAAGACCGCTCGATGCCTCTCCGCGACCGGTCTGTTTGCGCACCCGCAGCCAAGTGAATACCGTGCCATCCGTCCAACGCGTTCTTTGAAATGTCTGCAGCAGGCGCGCTCCAGCACGGGGCACTTCTTCCTGATGTACGAAATAGGTTTGAGGAGGATTCCGGTCAAGCCCTTCGCGCAAGAGCACGGTTCGTGGCTGGACTTTAACCGGAGGATTCGGATCCCCATCGATCGTTCGCGGCATTGCCGCCCTTTGCAACTGGATCTCGCGATTGCTTCCGGGAACGTGGACGGGGATAAAAGGTATCCAGTTTTCCGGCACGCTCGTCATCACTTCATAACGAATGGGTGCTGCCGCAGGAACTGGAGGCGGAGCACCGCCGCCAACCGCTGACGCGACTAGATTTTCAAAGAATGCACGCGTTTGTCTTGCAGCTTCAAGTCCCGGCTTTGTGTCTCCGCTGGGTAGAGCAATTGTTTTTTCGATGCCCCAGACCATGTCCGCCACTTCGTCGCGAACCAGCAGAATGTCTTCCATTGGAGGACTCTCGTGAATCTTCGGCACAGTTGGTAGCAGAAGCAGGCTTGTGTCGGCGGGCGCCCCCGGCTGATTCCGCACATTGATCGTGAACATACTCCAGCGTTGCCAGCTTGCATCCGGTCCCGCGTCCGCAGCCTGGATCCAGAGGCGCTCCCCGAAGACGTTGGTGACAGCAAAGCCCCGAATTGCGGCAATGGCGCCCGAAGGCAGAGTGTAAGGAATCACGAACCAGTCATTGGCGTAAACTAGAGCAAATTCGAGGAAGAGTAGTTTTGCCAGATCCGTCGTACTGGCGTCGATATCGCCAAAGTTGGTCTTTTTGTCCTCGAAAGACCACCACCGTGTGTTCGGCATTCCCGAAAACGTTACAGGCTTCGGAATCATGGACTGTACGATCATGGGCGGCAGATTGGTGATGTCGGATCCGGGAACGGCGGACAGAGATTTCTGTGACCCATCGACGTCAAGGGTGTACCAGTCGAGCCGTCCCTGGTAGTACTCGTCTGCGACATACACCTTCTCTCCGCCGGTGATAGGCGCCGAAGCAGCGAACTGGTATTCAAGGTTTGCGGGAATCCAGGCGTCATCTCCACTCGGCGGAGGCTGATAGAACTGCCGGTCAAACCAGGCGACGAAACGGGCGGCGCGATCGTCGATGGCGGCCTGGTCTCCGGCAGTAACCGCGATTCCATCATAAGCATGATGCGCAGGATCGGCCTTCAGATAAAGATAGAGTGCTCCACCATCCATCGCGCGGCCCGCGAGCGCGGAAAACAATTGCCAGACCTCAGGGGAGGAACAGCGGTCGGCATCGGCGGGGTTCGTGGGATCAGGAGCGGTAATCGCGTACGCGGGAGCATTTATGAAAGCCTGTGCATACGGCCCGACTCCCGAGATGAGATTGAGCCAGTAGCGGCCCATCAACAGGCGCAGATCAAAGGAGATTGCCCGACCGCCGAGGATGAAAGGCAGAGGACGGCGTTCCACCTTCGCTTCCAGCGGAACATCATTTTCAAAAAGTTGAGCAGCCTGGGCGTCCGGTTGGTATTTCGTCAGGCGCGTAGTGTCGATCTGAATCTTTGCAAATACCGGTGAGCCTGCATCGCTTCCACGAGTTTCTCCCATTTGCCATTGCCTGGTGATCATCCAGAGCGCATCGCGGACCTCAGCCCGAAGAGCACGATCAAAGCTGGGGGTGCGCGGACGTCCTTCCAGGCGATTCCACATTGTCACGGATGCGAACTGCCTGCGTGCCAGAGCATCTTGCACATTACCCACTTTGATCGAGCTAGGCATTGGTATTCGACTCCAGGCTGAGAAATAGGCCGTTCGACGTTGCCAGCGCCGTAGTGATCGAAATCCCGTAGTACGTCACAGCCATAACGGTGGCGGGCAGGAAGCAAGAATAAGGGGTGAAGTCCAGGTGAACCGGTTCGACGGCTCGCTTCTTGGCGAGATCGAGCGTTTCGTTGAGCGCACCCACGAGGTCTTCCCACTGCCACTCTCCGGTGACGCTGGCAGGCGTGACCAAAAGGAGCGATTGTGGTGCTTCGTTATTTGGGCGATCGTAGTTGAAAGCAATGCCAGTCGTGCGGTTGGTCGCAGGAATGACTTCGGTCCATTCGTCGAGCAGCAGGCCGCATTGCCGCAATGTGCCATCGAATGGAGTGCTGTACTGGGCAGTAAAGAGAAGCCGGTCGCTGTCGAACTGATAGGTATCCGGATACTGAAGAGCCAGCCACGATGCCGTGCTCTCGAACGGAAACTGGATCGGAAGCAATTGAGGGATGGCGGTACCGAAAGCGCCGCTCAGGATCTGAAGTTGTTCCCAGGAGCGCATATTCGGTCGAATGCGCGCCACGCCGTGGAGCCATTCATCCACCGGAAAATCGATCCTGGCGTTGGTGGTGAGATATTGCAGAAGTGATCCGCCGGTCGATCCTGCGACAGCGTTCGTCCATTCACTCGCTTGCGAAGGAGAAAGAGAGAATTCAGGGTAGATCCGGAAATCGGGGCCGAGGAGAGCCTTGGCCGCTGTTTCGAGAGCTTGTACCCGATCTGAGGCAGCAGCAGCGGCATTGAAGGCATCGAGTTGCGTTTGAACCGCCGCGCTCCGACTCGTGATCTCGGTTCTGTGGCCTGTGAGATTGGTTACGAGATCTTGGGCAAAGACGATCGCCCGGTCACCAAACGGGGAGAGATCAAATTTCTGTGGATCGAGATCGGAGGTGGCGATCGCCTGCGCCTGTCCCAGAACCGTAGCATACGACGAATTGCCGGTGCCCAGTAGTCCTTGAAACTGGCCCATGCGCGCGACGAAGGTGGCTCGCTTTGCATCCAAAGCCGCTCGCATAGTGGCAGGAGAGCCCGGAAGGGGATCGAGCGTCGCTGAAATGATCAACTCTGCAGCACTCAGCAGTTGGAAACGTACGCTATCGGTGGTTGCCGGAGGCAGAGCGTCGTACGCTGCAATTTTTGCATCGTAGTCGGCGAGCTTTTCCTGCCATCGCGTAACCAAATCCGAGACGGTGGTAAAGAGATCGACGAAAGCAGAGTGTTTCCACGCATAAGCAAATCCCCAGCCGGAGAGGCCGATATTGAATCGGGCTGAGCGCTCCAGCAGCGCCACCGCAGAGTCGAGAAAGCCGTCGATGCCCGCGATGATTGCCGCGCGGTTCGTCGCGGGATCGGTCGTCAGCGGCGAGAGCGTACCCAGAAACGCGTCTATATCGGTACCGAGTTTGTCGAGAGCGGTCTTGGGCGTGGTGATTCGCGCCGGATCAACAGACACCTGGTTATTGTCATCGGGTGAAGCCGCATTGTGGAGAAGGGCATCCGTGGCCTGAAGGGGACGTGAGCGAACGACGATAGCTTTGATGATGCGCAGCAGAGCGAGTGCCTGGAATATGCTGAATTTTCCCGGATCGCTGGTCATGTACTGGATATTGATGTTCGCGTCGGGCCGCGGCGTATCCGTCGCAATGACGTATCGGAGCACCCGATCATCGAGCTCCGTCATGGTCTGCAGGTTGTCGGGCTTGAGGAGATCGAGCGAATCGATTGGGGAAATCGCAAGATCCTCGAGGCTCACAGTCAGCGACTGGTTGGTGTTGGCTACAGGATCGGTCCACGTCGCTTGGCATTGAATGTCGTCCAGTGGGGGAAGCAGCGTGGCAACCCACGCGTCGAGGGCGGGTTCGGCCATGGCACGAGGCGTTGCGGTCGCTTGCACAGCCAGCCCCGCTCTGAAATGAACCGCCACGCGATGAGTCAATCCGATGCCGCTCGGTGGTGTCTGAATGACTTCGGGATCTGGTGGAAAATTGCCCGTGGTATAGGCATCAAGGGTGGCAGTGATTCGCTCAAAATTCCCTTGTACGGCCTGGTGCACTCCTTCCGCGAGAGCAAGATCTCCGATCGCGTCGTAGATATCCAGGAGCGCCGATGACTGCGAGGAGATCGCGGTAGACTCTGCTGCATTCGCCGCCGGCAAAGTTCCGACTCCGAATGGATAATTCGAATTACCGCTGGTGCGAATCTGCGTGACCAGCTTCAGACCGTCCATCACATTGCTCGCCTCGATGGCTTCAATGGGCACACTTGGGTCGGTCTTGGTGGCGGCAATCGCATCCGCCACGAGCGGAAAAGCCTTACGCATTGGGTAGATGAACTTGTCGACTTCGGCGAGCGCAAAATCGTCGTGCAATCCACGCTCAAACTGGTATCCGAGCAGGGCACCGAGACTCTGACCGTTGCGAATCCCTTCGAGCATCGAAAGGGCCAATCTTACGCGGTCAGAGGAAAGATTGATCGATAGCGTGCCGGGATTCGACTGGGTTGCGTTAGCGAGATATCCGCTGCGCAATACCGCGGCGGTTTCTGCATGTGCCATCGAAGGAGCATGAATATAGCCGCCGTTCTTGGGATCGGTCAGCAGGGGTGTGGTCCCCGGGAAATTTACGGCGACGTCCTCGGGCACTTGTGCGGGCGCCAACTTCGCAGTCGAAGGACGCAAATCTTCGAGCCACGCGTAGGCACCGAGATAGAGGCCGGTGCGCACGTTTTGTCGTTTTCCGTCCTGCACGTACCGCAGGCTCTGCAAGCGAAGGTTGACTAGACCCAAAAGCCAGGCATCATAACGATAGCTGCAGCAGTCGATGTGTTCGGCGAAGGCGCGTTCGAGACTCGCCGTCGAAGCCCCGACCAGGGTTCCAAGACACGCGAGTTGCTGGTTGAGCGCCTGAGTCTCGGCGAGGGCCGCGAGATTGTTGGTGATGTAGTCAGAAACAAGCATTGTGGGACTGGAGGTGATGCGCGGTTCGGTTTTGTAGAGCGCGGCGAAGCGGCTCTCGCTTGGAATGGCGCCTTCGGCGACGTGAATGAATTTCGGCTCCGGCTTCATCGCCTGGAGTTGTGCGGGCGACAGAAATCCGGCCGTGCGATGCAGGTAATAGCTCGCGTCGTAATAGCTGAGCATAAGCGCTTGACGCAGGTAAAGATAAAGAACAGCTTGTGGGGTCTTGTTCGAACTGAAGCCCTGCTCCTGATAGATGGCATCGAGCGAGGTTTTAGCGGCATCGATGAGCCACTGGATGTAATTGCGTCCATCATCGGTGTAGGCTCGAAGCGCGATCGTCTCCGATAAGGGCAAGTCGTCGATAATGGTTGTGATCTGTGCTGCGTCCGTGAAGAAAACATGGTGCAAGATGTCAGGAGGCGTGCCGTTGTACCCGAGTCTGGCGAGTAATTGGGTCGCGCCGGCCTCCAGAGCTAAAGCGATGATTGCGTTCCAGAAATCTGGCCCCAGAGCCCACAGGTTGATGATGTTGTATAGTTCCGAGAGGCTCTCGGCATAGCGCGAATAGAACTCTACCGATGCCGGATGCAATCCAATGATGTCGAGCAGTAACTGATGTGCGTCCCCCGCTTTTCCAACATACGAAGGTTGTGCGCTCAGGGTAGTCCAGTCGGCGTCTATCTTTCGCAAAATCTGCGAGAGGTTGATAAGGAACGGCACGCGGGAGGGCGCAAAACCCGGAGTGGGTTTCCAGTCGCCCCAACTCATTCGCGAGAAGGCCGTCGTGGGCAGGATGCCATAGGGTTGCTGGCCAATTCGGATGGCAGGGATGGCACCGCGCCCACTCACGTACGAAGTGAAAAACCAGCGCGTGTTGTCTACTGCCGTGTCGCCGAAAATTGGCGTGAGCAGTTTATCCATCCAGTAGCCTAGCGTGGCTGGCCACAGCGCGCACTGCATGGCTCGCGCAAGCATCTGGTCCGAACCGCCGCTGGCATGTACCGACTCGAGAATGACCGGATCGATGCCCAGCAACTCCGCCAGCCACTGGCCGTCACGTTTGGCCGCAGGATCGGCTACGGGGGTGAACAGAGGAGCGTTCTTGCGATCATCGAAGCTCTCATTGGCGTTATCAAGCTGGGTATAGCCCGTGCTGGTCCCGGTGGTGTTGTGGGATGGAGTTCCTTGCGGAACCAGAGAGAGCCCGCTGCGCCCCCAATGGTGGTGTTGTAAAAGCAGCTCAAGCGCGGCCTTGGCATCGCTTTCCGAGGTTCCCAATTCCACTCCAAGGACCAGCAGGCGATCAAATCCTTTTTGCGCCTGATCCGGAGTCAAATTGATTTTCAGGCCCATTCCCGCTGCCAGGGCACGATCAAAATTCACCAGCCACGCTAATTCGTCTGGCACGAATAGATCGCCACCCACCGGATGAATGGTGTCGGCCGGCTGAGCCGAAGGATTCGGGCCGACAATGAGTGGAAGCGAGACCATCGTTCCAATGGCCTGCAGAGTTTGAACACCGGCGTTGTAGCCGATCACGACAAAGCGGTCGGCAAGATGATTCACCACCGGTGCCTGCGACCAGGAATCCTGCTTCGTGGGCGGATCGGGAGGGAAAACGACGAAAGATGTTGATAGCGCAACATCCGTTTTCTTTGTCGGAGGAGTCGGCTTATCCGAAAGGTTGTAAGGCGTATAGTTCTGCACTAACTGGATCGCAGTGGCTGCTCCGACTGCGGCCTGCAGCGCGCTGAATGCAGCCTGAGTTTTCGTGTTGTCACCGTCCGCCAGCCAGACGGCTTGCCAGTACGTCGAAATGGCTGTCGCCTGCCCGCCGGGCAGCGGAGTCTGCGTGGGAACCACCAGAATCTCATCGCTCGGAGCTGCTTTCACCGGTTCTGTCGGGATGTTCGTGGGCTGATAGTTGTCGACGATCCAGGAGGAGCGGCCGGAACCATGCGCCGCCACCAAATTGCTCCATGCGGCCCGCTGGCCTGCCTCCACGCCACCGGCGCGCCAAACGGCTTGCCAGTAGAGTTTCGCATTAGCGAGTTCGGCTGCAGACAGCGTGCTCTCGAAGGTATCGATCGAACAGTCGTCGGGATAAATGCGGACCCAAAGCTGCGGCTGTGCAGGATCTCCTGAGTTCATGAACCGGGTTTCAACCCGCACTGGAAAAAGCAAGAAGGGGAGTTGGTCGCTCAGCAAACTGAGATTCTTTCGTGGATCGCTGAATGTTGCAAAGCCTTCGATCGCCGAACTCAGAGTCTCTTTGGTCTTGGCTAACACGGCCTGCTTTGCTGCCACATCGGATGCACCCTGCTTGAGTTGCGCTTGGAGTTTTGCTTTTTGCGCAAGGGCAGCGCGATCGGTGGGATTCAATGTGCGAGTTAGGTTCGACAGCTGCTGCGTCACCTTACGTACGAGTTCCGCGGCTTGCGCTGCATCCGATTCGGCGGCAGCGCGCGCTGCACGCGCCTTGTTGAGCTGAGTCTGGCTGGTCGAGAAATCTTGCATATCACGAACTGCTCCCTAGCATTTGACTGGCATGAACCGCGACCATTACCGGAGATCGAAAAAGGATGTAGGCCCAACGCGCCGAACTGATTGCGGCAACATCCACTTGCTCATCATCGTTGTATTGCGACGTCTTGTCGTCCGGATCGGGCGGCGTCGGCTTGGTAAGGGCAACCGTCGCCAGATTGTCCGCGGGCAAGAATTGCCCTGCGGTGCCGCCCGGCATGGCGTCGTCCCAAGTGAGTTCCGCAAAAACTTCCGGCGCCACCGAGCGCGTCAGCTCAAGCCCAAAACGGGGTTCTCCTGGACGCTGTTTGATGACAAAGAACCAGCCAGGATCATCTCCCGGATTTTGGCCTGTTCCGCCTTGCGCCTCAGCGATCGTAAGATCGAAACCAAAGAAATAAATGTCGGGATCCACTTTGGCTTCATATAAAGGAGTGCGGATGATGGTGGGCGGAGGATCTTCTTCAAAGGCGGCATCGATGTCTTGCAAAGTCCGAGGCTGCGTTGGGTCGATGGATCCGTCGGGGTTTTTCTCCCACTGTGCGTGATGTGCATAAATCACCGCGGTTGGATATTTCTTTAGCAGTTCGCCACGAATCAGGAGCACCGCCTGCTCACCGACCTGACCGGCGGCGGCACGGTTATTGTGATCGCCGAGGTTCGACGTCAGCGGCCAGCGATGCAGTTCAGGAATGTCATAGAGCTTTTCCTTGAGCTGGTCGGGCGACAGATTCTGGGAATCGAAGTAAGTGCCTGGGTCCCAGAATTGGCGGAAGTAGCTGCCCCGCTGATCCGTCGGATACTCACGCCACAGCAGCTTGCGCGCGAACTCGTGATTCAGTCCCACCATGTAGGCTTCGATGAATTTCTGGTTAGTTTCAATCAACGTAATACTGTTGGGCGGAATGAGGTTAATGTTGGGCAGAAACAGTTCCGAGGAAATTGCTTTCAGGGGTTGGTACATGGGGAGGTCGATTTTCGGATAAGCCATGACATCGCCGAATTGATCTCCGATCTGTTGGAGGATCCAGGCAGGTATGGACATCATGGTCAACCCTCGCTTCGGAATCGTCACGCGGGGATCGAGCGCACCGACCATCGTGGGGGTGAGCGAAGGAAGATCTAGAGTCGTGGGTTTTGGGCGAACGGAGACTGTTCGCGTTACAGTCAGCAGCGAGAAAGAATCTCGCAAGGCATTTTTGAAATTGATTGCCGTGGGGCTGTCGGTCGTTCCCGGTGCTGGCCGGAAGCTGCTTCCTGGATCGCTCAGGACGAAATTTGGGTTTTTCGGTAACTGATCGACCACCGGTGGCGTCTGATTTTGTTCCGTGATGCTTTGCGACGGCGCGTTCGCTGCTTTCCACTTCATCAGCAGCCAGAACAGAAAAATCCCCGCTGCCGCGAGGGCGATGCCCAATGCAATTCCGACAACTGGCACGAGAATCGCCAGGAGTATGGCAACGATGATCGCGATGAAAACGACAGCATAGGGCAACCACGGATATTTCTGCAGCAACTGCAGCACCCAGGATGGTTCGCCTTGAGGCGTTGCAGCAGTTGCGGTTTGATTGACCGTGGGCACCCCTGGTGGTACGACCTTCGGAGGTGCCGCACTCACTTGACCGCTATTGACTCGCGCCAGCAGGTTTTGCGGAGTGACGGAAGAAGTGAACGGCAGCGAGCGCATCAACCGCGCCCCGGGTCGGGTTACTCGCCGCATTGCGGTCGATGTATAAGCGGTCGGTACCAAACTCGAATTGGCAATACTGGCGGCCGTTGCTCCCGAAACCAGCACCCGTCTTGAGACTGGGGCGGTATACAGCAAAGCGCGCTCCGCATTGGAGGACGCCAGAGGCAGAAGCGACTGCGAGTGCCAGCGGGACGAGACTTCCGTCGCCAACTGCAACCGCCGGATCTTTGTGTTTGCCGCCAGCACATCTCCGATCTGTTCCCAGGCATCGTTCATGTACTCTTCGGCGTTGGTCGAAACGACATCAGTGCCGAAGCTGGCCGCGACGCGGAACCGTGGGTCGAGATTTAATTTATGGATCCAGTTCGCATTGTTCGAAGCGGGAGTTCCATCGCTGTTGTAGAGCAGCCGTTGGGTGAGGGCGTGCCAGCGTCCGTAAAGAGGTGGGGTAATCAAGGGGTCGGGATCATCGCTTATGCCGGGCCCAATTCCGGTGGCGGCATTGGCGGCCGCAGAAGATTGATTTGAGTAGTCGTCGGCCAAGTTGATGAATTTGGCGAGCGCGATTTCAAACGGATGAGGATAGGGCTGGTCCCAGGTTTCGTATTTCTGCCGATCCGTCAGTTCATCCGGGGAAAGATCGGCGTCGGGCACTCGCAAAGCTCCCCCCAAACGCAGAATTCCCCCAAGAGCCGGGTCCGTAATACCTGGAATATTCGAGCCCGGGTCCTGCACGTCCATATCTCGGCTTCCGATATGTGCATCGAGCGGTTGCGGCTTGAGCAAGCTTACGAGATATTCGAAATCCCCATGCGAACCTGTGCGGAAATACCAACGATAATAATAAGGATAGTTACTGGGCTCGATTCGCCCCGGGTAGGCGCCCCAGGCAGAAAAAGTGGCAAACGGGGCAGTATCCGGTTTTTGGCCCAGGCCTGCGAGTCGGCCCGTTTCAAATGTAGGCATAAGGAATGCGTGATAGGCGGTGTTGTCGGCCAAACGCCTCGGGCAAAGAATGCGCGAATATGCGAGGTCAGGGTTCTGAGTGACAATGGATTCGACCAATGGCAGAACCACGCTCATGTCAGGGGACACGAGTTGACTCGGATCACCGGAAAGACTCTGGTTGAAGTGAACGTGAGCCCAGGCCCAGAGCTCGTCGGCGGACGGAAAAACTGTCGCGTCCGCCACCGAGATGTAAGGAAGCGGGCGATTGGCTACGTTTTGTCCTTCCTGGAATTCGCTTTCAGCCAGTACGACCAGGCAGATCCATGGTCGCAATTGCAGCCCGGTTTCATCCGGGCTCGCCGGCGTATATCGCCATGGCAAGTCCTCGTCGTAAAATTCAATTGCCGGAAAATAATTCGCTTCAAAGTTCGTAATCCAGTTTCGCGGCTCGAGGCGAACGATCGCGCGCGCATCGACACCGACGATATCGCCTGGACCATAAAGAGAGATGTTCTGTGAGATTGCTTGTGTGAGATTCGCACCGCTGCCGACGGGCCGCCCGGAAAGCTGTAGATCGACGGCGATCGATGCTCGAGTCTTGACCGTGTTATCCCCGTCAGCCACTGTAATGGTGTTAGCGACACCCTGGCGCAGCCAGGGTAAAAACGAGTAGGTCGCGATTGTCTTCATGCGGCCACCTCAAACTGGGGAAGAACATGCAGCGTGCCGGTCAAAGTTGGATCTTGGGCGACGGCGCGGGTGAGATAGTCTTGGGCTGCCGTGTGGCTGGAAAATGATGCGGATTGTGCGTTGTAAACCTTATTGTTGCTCTGCAGAGCGACGGCGAACGCTTCCGGGTTTACGGATACGTGGTCCGCATAAGGTTGTGACTGTCCGGCACGGCGAGCCGAGAACACCGATCGGCTAACGCTCGAGCCGTTAAGGAAATGAGCAAACAGGGATCCGCTATAGACGTAGAAACGCCGGAACACACGCCGCAGCTTGGTATCGATAACCGTCAGATCGTAGCGCACGTTGCGCGTGATCGCTGTACCCGATGCATAGGCGTTGCCCGAAGCCGAAAGCTCAATCCCGCTGTCCATCGGCACATACGCCGCCTGGGAGAGCTTGGTCGCATCGTCCATGTTCTTAAATTGTGCTGGAGCAAAAGGTTCCTGTAGCGTCTGGGTTCTTGTGAGGCCGCCTGAAGTGACGTCAAGCGTGAAGTAGTTGGCGTCACTCGGCTGTTGATTTCCGTCCTTGTCCAGCGTCAGGTCAAGCGGCACTGCCCGCTGACTGACATGCAGGGTCCCGACGGGATGGAGCACCATTTCACTCGCGGATGGATCGAGCTGCCGAAGGGTTACCAGAAGATTCGACCCATTGGGGAGAATCGCCTTCCAATTGCTCTGTTTTTCGAGTTCTCCGGACAGGATCGGCATCACGGCAATTGGGGGAAGCATAGTGTTGCGGCTGTCACCCCAGGTGAAGTCCACACCGATACCGATCGAGAAAAACAGGAAGGAGATCGAAGCTGTGCCGTGCGCGTGCCAGGGAGTCGGACCTTCGAGCGAAAGGTCCATGTCAATGCCGTAGCAGCCGATGCCAAAGACGTTGACCGAGAAGGACGTGGAGATCTCAGCAATAAAATGGAACGGTGAGAACTGAATAAGAGCGTCAAAGCCGGAACTGCCGGAAAGATTCAGTGCGCTGAAACCGAAAAAGTATTCCGAATGAGAGCCAAACTGAACCGTGTTGGTGGTGACCGCAAAGTATCCGTCGCAGCGAATGCGCGCGTACGATTCATTGATGATGTCGACTTCGATCCGTTTGGGGCTGGGGAAGGGAAGCGGCGGCGGATTGAATTGTGGATGAAATCCTCCGATGGACACAACGAAATTGGCATTGTCTCCCCAAGCCATCAGCAGGCCCATTTCGCCTTCGATGGTTATGAACAGGATGTGCGAATCGAACAGCGAGGCGAAGAAATAGAGCCGCTGTTTGTCGAACTCTAGCGCTCCTGCAAAGTTAACCTGTAGCAGGAGTATGGCAATGTCATCAGCCGGAAGCGCCAGCTTCAGAATCCCTAGGATCGCAATGTCGCCGGGAGGAATCTCGATGATTACGCCCAGCGCGAGGCTGATGAGCGTGGGTTCGCCCCACCCTAGTTTCGCCATGGGGCCAATCAGAAAGGTTCCCTGTTGGGGCGGGAAAATTGCGCGCAGATCACTGATGATGCGGGGAGCGTTGGCAATCACGTCCTGCGGGAACATGATGCTCTCGATCGAGTCGGTGCGGATACCATCCATCAAAGGCTGGAAGAGCATCGACCGGTTCAGTCCGAGCAGGCCGCCCACGGCGAGCAAAGTGAATCCGAAACCCAGCTGGATTCCCGCTCCGAAATCTACCGTAATGATGATTAGTAGTGAGAATCCGCTCGAGCCGTCCGGCATCTTGGTTGTGATCAGCCCGATTGCCTGCAGACCCAAAAAATCCGCAAAGATCAACTGCAGAGCGCCTGCGTACTCCCCGCGTGCGGTGTCGATGTAAAGGAAACCCCCGCCTTGAATGACGCCCGCGTCCACAGCCAGTCCGACGCCGAGAGGCGGAACGAATGCAAAATCGAGTTGGGCTGGTCCGAGATTGCCGTGGCTCCCTACGGGAAAACTTAGATTCGCCGAGGCGCCGACCTGTTGCACGGAGGCCTGTAGGGGACCGAGCGAAGCCGAAATATCTGTCGTTAGTTGAACCGGGAATCGACTTCCCTGAATGCCAATACTCAGGGTCACCGCACTGAGGTCCACGGGTCCCAAGGAAATGTGAGTAGGTAGCTGGATCTGGAGTCCACCGCTTCCACTGAATTGGAATCCAGTACCCGCTATCCACCCGAATCCGACATCGAAATTCGCATCCAGGGAAACGCCTGATAACAGCGTCGCAAGGAAACCATCTGCCTCATCCGTTCCGATGTGGAGTTTCCCACCTTTCACCATCCCACTGAAGCCAAAATTTCCGCGCGGCTGAGAGCCAGAAATAGCGGAGGCAAACTCCGACACCAGATGGAGGCTGATGAGGGAAGCGCTTAGGGCGCTACCGCCGCCGCCAAGGAGCACAATGGTGTTGTCTGGAGCCGCTGGGGAGCAAGCGATTCCAGCCTCAACCTTCCCCTCGACCGAACCAGAAGGGGGTACGACAATCATGTTCGCGGGAGGTTGTATCGCAATGCCGCACCCGGCCGTCAGTTGCGCACCAACATTCAATTCGATTGCCCATCGGCCATTGAGGATGGGGACGCTGAACGAGAGGTTTTCAGGCAAATCGATTTCCAGCAGAAGCTGCAGTCCGGGCGGAGAGATGTCGGTCTTCGGGCTCAGGTTCAGCAACAGTAAGGTCAATTTAGGCGGACTGGCGGCCGGTTGGTAATCAGCCGCAATAGAGAGAGCGGACAACAATTGATGGACTTGCTCGAGTAATAAATGCCCGTCGAAGGCGGGGTCGCCCCAGCCGTACAGGGTTCGGAAGAAGTTGTCGGGACCTCCGAGCAACGCTCCGAAGAGATCAAATCGCATTCGTCGTTCGGTGTAAGGGGGCTTTGTTATATCTCCATCGACGCCAGGGTTGTCGTTAAGCTCGACTAGGCCGGCCAAGGTTAGAAATCGCAGTAGAATGGGGTGATATCCCTCAAGATAAGTTACTGCGACATACTCCAGTAAGCGCGATGCGAGTTCACCTGCAAATGCATTGACGTCTGCCGCATTCATGCCTGGCAATGAACCCGCGAGGCCCTGGAGTTGAGTACCGATTGTGTCTAGGGCGGGTAACAAGCTATGCAAGCTGTCCAATATTTTTGCAGCGACGCTAACGATCGCTGCATCATCCCCATTCTCAATCGCGGTGACTAATTGATCGACGAGAGGCGCAAGGTTCGCGATCGCCGATCCAGCAGTCGTCAGGGAGTTGATGAACGCCGCTTCAGCTTGCAACGCTGGCGGAAACTGTAGACCAAATTCAGCGAAGAGATCGAGAACCTCTCCCCCACTCAAACGATCAGCGAGCGGTCCAAACGCTTTGGCTAATTCGAGAGCAACGGTTTCGAGTGTTCCTTCTGCCATCGCACTTCCTTACTTGGTTAGCAGCGTGCGGGCCAAGAAAGCCAGCAGCGCAGCACCAGTACTCAGTACGCCCAATCCGGCGCCAACCATAGAGATCAAGAGCCACCGGACCCTGCGCTCTTGTGGCTTAATTGAGCAAACAACTGCCGCGCATCTGCGAATCAAGAAGATTACCGGTCCAACGACGAACAAGCGCGTGGTAATGCGCATGAATTGGTGCCGGCGCAGATACATTGCGAGATGCGGACCAAATCTGTAATACACGTGTTCGACCGGGCGCATGAAGCGCCTTCCGAGTTCGGTCGCCTTTACCTCTCGGTCCCGCAACTCACACAAAAAGGCAACCGCCGGGTGTTGCGGCGACCCGTAACAAGCAGTGGCAACAAAGCAAATTGGAATAAGCCCAGGCTCGGATTTTGGCGGAGAAGGGGATGGGCCGGGCGGAGGCGCGGGCACTGGCGCCTTCCAAGTCGCGGCGAAAGACAAGTATGTCGCCAATCCCATGCCGACTTCACGTTCAATTTTTGGATACTCTGTCTTCGGGTCTGATTCAGGTAGCGGTTGAAAACCTCCATCTTCAGATCTGCCGCATTCGAAAGTGAAGGAGAAGACTGGGTCAAGAGCCTTAGCTGTAATAGGAGGGCCCGCGTTTGCACCAACCTGTTGGCTGAAGGCGAAGTCATCTGACCCACCCGGTTCCAGGTCAGGCACAGAAGTCGAAAAAGAAAAAATCGACTGAATTGCAGGGTACAAGGACCGTTTGCGTGCTTCGCTGGCAATCTGAGCTTTACGCGCATCAGAAGAGGTTGTGTCTGCTGCCGTGTAGCCGGTGGAATCCTGGATTTTGTCCCGCATCAGGGTACCAAGAGTCTTATGCCGAGCCTCGGTGCCCGGGGGCAACCACTCGGCGTAGGACGGAGGAGTTCCTGAGGGGTCCCGTCCTGAGCCGGAGGGTTGATCCAGGTCGGTATTCACGAACGAGTTGGCTGGTGTTGTCTCTTGATTGGGCGCTAAGCCCCAAGGAAACAGCAGTTGTCCAGCAAAGGAATGCACATCCATGTAGAAGTTGATCTTAACTGTCGTAATCAGATCGACAATGTTCTGAACTTCCGGTTCACGAACCCGAGGTGATGCCTTGGGCCCATGAAATGTTTGTCCGGGATCGCAGATGTCGTCACTTACGCCGAGGGTTGCCGGAGGCACTGCTTGGGTTGCTGCGGTCAGAAATGCCGCGCTGTAGAAATTCTTGAAATCCCAGCCAATATCAAAGTTGCGGTTCAGATCTACTCCGTCGGGTGTGAGCCCTGCAGGCAGGCCCGGACAATTCGTGCCGGGAGGCGCTGGGCGTCGGTTCTTGCGCCACAACGAAAATCCACCAGACTCAATAAAAGCACGACCGTCCGGATTGGCTAGTGGAAGTACGTAGAGTTCTGTCTTTTCAATGATCTGCTGAACATCGGGGCTGAACGGGATCGTGAACTGCTTATAAAGAATCGTCGGACTCTTTCGGCTATCGAGGAACTTCTTATAGGTGATCGGCCTTTTGTTCTTGTAGGCCGAAAGCAGCTTTTCCGTAAATGTGAGCACCGCATCCGGCGGCGCCAACTCACGCGCATGCACTCCCGCCACAATGAGGATACGAGGACGCCCCCCTCCTGTCCCAGTTCCAATCCGAAGATAAGCCACCGTGCGACCTGAGCCCGGGGGAGTTCCTCCTTCATAAGTCTTGTGTGCACACTCAATTCGGGTGCAAATAGCAGGGTATGTCGTCGCCAGATTCTGGATTCGGGCCTCTATGTCTGAGACCTTCGAAATATAGGGCATGATCTGCTATCCCACTCCTGGAGGAAACAGTTCGTCTGTGCGGGCCTTGAGTTCGTCATTGTTAAAGATCACGGTTACGCTCGCCCCCCGGTTCTGAATCTCCGTGATCGCGTCATCCGTCGCATAGGCGCTCACACGAAGGTTCCCATCCGGTAAGGTCTGCGCACCTTTAAGGCGCAAAACCATATCGGCAATGTCACGAAGAGCTAGTAATGTGTCGCGAGGCCCGTCTATGTAGATAAAGTTCAATCCATTTCCTCAGGTGCGAACGCCGTTGGCCAGAGAGCCCCGAGCGATCTCGAGTTCAAGGCTCCGAGTCAACAAACGAGAGATTCCGCGGATCCGAAGCACCCAGCGAATTCGGATTAGCTGCCTCCCGAAACCGATGGGAGAAAGTCTCGTGCTGCTCCACAGCATTAGGACGCCGTCCACAAAAAACCACTTGGTCTGGTCTTGTAACCTGTATTTCCGAACAGGCGAGTAGGTCAAACGAAATTGAAGTGAGACCGGAATCGAGCTTGTCCCAGGCTGACATCGATCACTCTGACGTTGGCGAGCTAGGGACCATTTCTTACCCAGGAGTTGCGGAGACAAAGAGCGCTGGCTGCGGCACGCAGCGATCACAGATCGCTCGTCGTCATCTGCAGGATCTTCAACTTGTAGGCCGACACGCCCGAGGGGAAGTCGCACAGACTATACGCATGTGCTCATGTTGAAGCAAGAGACAAATAAACGCTGTTACGAAAACCGAACAAACCTCAAAGGCTCTGCAATGAGTCTCAATGTCAGCTCCAACTGTTCGACCTTGCGGGGAGGCAATAGTTCAAACACATGCTGGTCGATTTCGTACGCTGATGCAATGAAGTTGTTGATAGAGTTCTGACTTGCATCGATTGTAAACTTGTCCGAAATCGCCCATTTGTGGCCTTCAAGAAGTTCGCGGCACCATCATGGGAAACACATGCCGAAAATCAATCGTCCGGTTAGCGAATAATCGAACTGTTTGAGGGCGACACTGCAAGAATGGCAACATCGTCCTTGGCTGCACATTCTCAAAGAACCCTAAGGTGCTTCGCGTGCCAAGGAGAATACGTTAATTTACGATCAATTGTGATAACAGTGTAGTGTTTAACGGAGCAGTTCATGGCCGCCCCACGTTCCCACGGAGTCCCGCCTCCCGCGATTTGTGCAGCGATCGTTGTTGCCATGCTGGCAATGATCATCATTCCTGCGGCCGTCACCCCTGCGGCCGTCACCCTGCAGACGGTGCACATCCATCCTCCCTCAATTCCTCTCGATCAAAGCTCCACTCCGTACGGCTACTCTGTCAGTTTGTTCCTGTTCATCGTTCCGATTGCCTTCATCGCGCTTTGGTTCCTGCCTTCTGAGGCACTGCATATTCCTAAGCGTGCCTTTTGGTGGACTCTCCTGATACTGGTTCCACTAGGATGCGCTCTCGATTTCATTTTTGCGCAATGGTTTTTCCAGTATCCCCAACATTGGCGCAACCCTTGGAATCCCAGCACCCGCGCTGGGAAGACCTGTCCCAGTGGAAGAGTACGTTTTTTACTTTACCGGTTTTCTCATGGATCTTCTTCTATACGTGTGGTTGGGCGAGTTCTGGCTGGCTGCTTACAATGTCCCCGACTATCCGGGTGAAGCTAGAAGAGTTCGCAGGCTTTTGCATTTTCATCCGACCTCGCTGCTAATTGGCGCACTACTCATTGCTGCCGCATGTCGCTCCTCGCCTATTGGAGAATCGCCATAACAGAGCGGCTCCCGCATGCCGACCAAAACGAACTGCGAGCTCTCGGCGCGATGATCGCCAATTACATACGTGAGCATGCGGACGCGCCGTCGGACAGTCGGACGTATCTGGACATTGTGAGCATTTCGGCCGAGATGCGAAAACGAAGTTTCCGACCGGCCAATCGAGCTGTTGCCCCTTCTGACGTTGACATTCAGTTACAAATCGCACCGAAGGGGTGCATGCCTGTTTCGGCCAGACTGATCAATTTTTCGATGGAAGATATGGCCGGCAATTGGACCCGTGGTGCCTGGGCTGCGAGCACATCTTGGCCAGGATGGCCTGGCGATTCTAGAAAGTGGCGGGATGCAACTGTAATCGTGAACATCTCGCCGGACACGAAAGTTGCGTTTGACCAAGCGAATGTCCTAGGGCCGATAGAGGAATGGACCCAAGACGGTCCCTCTTACGGCTATCGCATCAAGCTTGGGCCAGCTGCGTCAGCAAAAGGTCTGGCCTCTTTAAAGTCGTATTGGGAAATTTGGCCCAAGCGGTGACGTGTCGAATATCTTCGCTTTCTGTGGGAAGGCGGGGCGATTAGGGAATGATAGCGTCCTTTATCATTCACTATCTGGGTTGGCAAGCGGGCATTAGGGTCGGTTGTCCCCGACAGCGGCTATCCCGAACGACGAATCTTTCATTTCCATCCCCATCCGCGAAGAACCTTCCAAGCGGTGACCAGCCAGCCGCAGCATCGTCTTCGGACTCTGGCGTCCCTGGAGCCCGTTAATACTACGTGAGCGGGTAAGAAAGGTGTATAGTCGGTGCCGTCTTTCAAGCCAAAAAGGAGATTCCAGGTTAGAAACCTGTCAACCCCGTGTTCTTCGTAGCCAGGTGTTTTAAGCGCGAAGCGCGCAAGGGACGCACCCGGTGAAGAAAAGCCAAGCAGGGGCTGGCATCGTGGGTGGCTTGCGCTGGCCCCAAAGCGGTGGGTGGCGAAACAGCACTATTCTCGCGTGTTTGCCAAAAGATGTAGCGGTAAAAGGCACCATGGTAGATCCAGCGAAAGCGTTTGTCAGCTACTCGCGCGCGGATACGGACTTCGTATTGCGGCTGTGCCAAGACTTGCGCACCGCCGGGGCATCGATTTGGCTGGACCAACTCGATATTCATCCCGGTGAGGACTGGGACGAGGCGATCGAGCGCGGACTCTTCGAGTGCGGACGGATGCTGGCCGTGCTCTCGCCCAAATCGGTCTCTTCACAGAACGTGCTCGACGAGATTGGGTATGCTCTGTCGAAGAAAAAACCTATTATTCCGGTGCTGCATCAGGATTGTGAGGTACCGTACCGGTTGAATCGGATCCAGTATGTCGATTTCCGGACCACCTACGACGAACCATTAAAGTCTCTTTTGGTGGCGATTGGAGACGCGAAACAGAACCCTGAGACCATCCCGGTGCCTGTGCCCCATGACAGGTCCCGCCATTTGTACCTTTTGGCCGGGGTCGCCGCCATAGTCGCGGGCCTCCTCACTTGGACAACGTTCGGCCATTGGCGTGTTTCGGAGAATTTCAAGCTCGCCGTCGATACGCAAAAGCCGGAGCGGGTCACGACAGACCCGCCTGCTCAATCGAACACGAGCCCTGCGACGGGGAATTCCCAGCCGGCGCCAAAAGGCTCGTTCCAGGACTCGTTTCGCACCACACTACTCCGGTACGTTTCCGAAGCTCCGTCCGGATTCCAAACGCTAGGCGCAAAAGAGTGGATGGATTGGACCCCGTCCGTAAGCCTCCCGGGCGCGGTGAGCTGCCGCGGTTCAGGCTACCCCCAGGAACCAGTGATTGAGTGCGTCCTCTATCGCACCGACTCGGAGGTTGAGGCCGCGAACAAATTCGAGGATCTGATTGAGTTGACGCGGGCTACTTTGCCCGAGTGGGAAGGAAACCGCTTGAATATGTACGTTGCATATTTGTCGAGCAAGAAGGTAACCTCGCTCGTGGGTCTCAACGTCGTGAAGAGCGGTGACCATTTTGACGTCGTACTTTCGGTGCGTCCGAAACGATAAAACTGGAATCGGCAAGCACGGGCTCGACCCGTGAGATTGGATAGATCTGACCGCACGAGGAGACAAAGCGTTCGGTTTCTTACGGCGATTCCTTCAAATTGCCCCACCCTCCGCCGATGAGGCCCGCGGATGCGAAATTCCGCCTCCGCTCGTTCGAATCGGTCAACACTGCGCCGTTACAAAGGATCTATCTGGGGGCGTTTTTTCGTATCCAGAAGCATTGTGCCTTGCAGCTAGACACTTTTGGGTGCACATCCGCTGTCCTCCTCTAATTTCTTTGGCATGTGCTCTTCATCACATTGGTTAGCACCTTTAATTTTCAGCCTATAATTTCATTTCAATGGACCACCACAAGGCGGCACTTCGGCCTGAGCCGGAAGATGCTCCACCTCCGGCACAATCTCTGGGGCTCGACTTGGCACCTCCAAAGCCGTGGCGACGCTTCATTCCCTCGTGGCTTCGTTCGCTAATCTGGGTTGATTCTGCTAGAAGTTACGATGCTTTTCTGTCATACAGCTGGAAATCCGACAGCCAAGTTGCTCCGCTAATCCAATCCGTCATTCAGCGATTCCTGTGCCCCTGGTACAAGTTACGAGCGAAAACGGTGTTTCGTGATCTCTCGTGCCTTCCGGCCGGTTCCAATCTAAAAGGCGAGCTATCCGACCGGCTGGACCGTTCGACCGATCTCATTGTGCTCGCCTCTCCCGAGGCGGCTCAAAGTGAAGGCATGGAGTTTGAAGCCTGTCACTGGTTCGAGCAACACCCTCTTGGTCAGGCTCTCATCATTGTCACTGCTGGGGAGTTCAAGACATGGGACCAGATACGAGACCATCTTCTCCCGGCTACTGTCCGCGACAAACTCGCGAGCGAGCCCCTTTGGATTCCTCTCCAGCATCGTCGACACGAGATCCTCGCTGATCCCGACAGCCAGATGCTTCGCGGACAACTGATCGAAGACCTAAGGCAGGTGTTCCTTCGCCTATACGCTCCACAAACTTGGGAAGAGCTGCAGGGCGAAGAACGTACGCAGCGCCGTCGCGCGCTGGGACTGACAAGTGTCGCTGCTTTGCTGTTTCTTGGGCTTGCGATCGCAGCGGTCGGCTTTGCGTGGCGCGCGCGAGCAGAAACTGCAATCGCTTTACACAATGCGCGTGACGCCAAGGCCAGAGAGTTAGTTGCATTCTCGAGTGCAAGTCGTAGCGAGGACCCTGAGACGAGCATTCTTCTGGGCATGCAAGCGGTCAACGCCACGCTTCAATTTGGGCAATCTGCTGTGCCCGCCGCCGAAGAGGCACTACATCAAGCAATCTTGTCGTCGCAGCTTCGTATGACTCTGCGCGGCCACTCGGGCCCCGTTACGGCTGTGGCCTTTAGCCCCGATGGCAAGCGCCTCGCCACCGCCAGTGGGGACCAGGCGGCGAAGGTCTGGAACACAGAGAGCGGCAAGGAAGTGCTGACCCTGCACGGCCACTCGGACTCCGTTACGGCTGTGGCCTTCAGCCCTGATGGCAAGCGCCTCGCCACCGCCAGTGAGGACGGGACTGCGGAGGTGTGGGAGGCTGAGAGCGGGAAAGAACTACTCACCCTGGGCGACTACTCAGGCATTGTTACGGCTGTGGCCTTTAGCCCCGATGGCAAGCGCCTCGCCACCGCTATGTCGGACGGGACGGCAAAGGTGTGGGAGGCGGCGAACGGCAAGGAGCTGCTGACCCTGCGCGGCCACTTGGACTCTGTTACAGCTGTGGCCTTCAGCCCCGATGGCAAACGTCTTGCCACCGCCAGTGAGGACCAGACGGCGAAGGTATGGGAGGCAGAGAGCGGC
>Ga0070732_10000239_pt1 | contig 39574 bp, 34 predicted proteins | sample Coa_R1_5_FD_66449 | JGI IMG/M metagenome (GOLD analysis project Ga0070732, IMG submission 66449) | Surface soil microbial communities from Centralia Pennsylvania, which are recovering from an underground coalmine fire - Coalmine... | ecosystem: Environmental > Terrestrial > Soil > Unclassified ... | reverse complement strand
CCTGCACCACAGATCGCGAGATTTGCTCCAACCTTAGCGCGATGCCATACCCATGCACAGGCTCCAGCGATACGATCTGGAGAATCAACATATCCAATGTGCCTTGCGGGATAGGGAATCGTGATGGCGGCATGGATGCCTCAACCTTCTACCCGTAAGTATGCACCTCGATAGGTAGAAGGTCAAGGGGTGTGGCTCAGCCCAAAAGCACCAAAAGCTACATGGACAAGACTGCAATCCTAAGTGGCAGTGGGGATGCCGATTGTGCTGCGGAGCGAATGGTCGGCGATTGGGAAGTTAACTTCCGGCTTGTTGGTGATCCAGGAGTTTCTGGAATCGTTTCCTTCCCTTCGAGGCCTTATTCGTACGCAATTTCCCGCTTCAAAATTGTGAGAGTGAGCAATTGTGAACAGTTCAGCCATGGCCGCCAGGCCTATAGTTGCGACCGGCGGCGATTGCCCGGCAAAAGGAGGGACGAATGAAGAAAATCTGTCTAGTTCTATGCCTTACGTGCATGGTGTCGAGTCTCGTGCTGGCTCAGGGGAAAACGAAAGTCCAGTGGAAGTGCGACAAACCTTCAGGTCAGCAGAGCATTCCCCTCGGCGACAAGCCGGGGCACGCCTATGCGATCGAACAGATCAACTGTACGGCTATGAAAGGCGACATCGGCGGAAACAAAATGAAATCCGGCATGGGCACCGAGTTTCTCGATGTCAGAGGCGATCACGTAACCGGTCACGGTGAATTCATCGAAAGCATGGAGAACGGTGATAAGAACCTCTATAAGTACGAATTCTCCGGCACCACGAAGGACGGAACATTCGAGTCGGGGACCAACAAATGGTCTCTTATCGAAGGTGGGGGAAAAATGAAGGGCGGCAAAGCGAACGGCACCTGTAAAGCAAAAGCCAATCCCGACCAGTCCACCGCCTTCGACTGCATGGGAACATACACCCCTCCCGCGATCTAGAGCGGCTGCAACCTGAGCCACCGAGCGAGGGGTGCGCTGTCGTGGCCACGCCTTTTTTGTCTTGCCTGTAAAGGAGCCCACAGACTTTTGAATTCTCAACAAGTGAGGAATGTTTATGAGGAGAACGTGGATGTGGTGTTTAGTCGGTTTGCTCTCATTCGGGAGCGCCGCATTGTCGCAAGACAGTACTGCTGGGAGCGGGAGCGAGAAAGCTGTAGCGGCACTGGAACAGCAATGGCTTCAATCGCAGAAGACAAATAACCCTGACCTGGTCGCCCCTCTGCTGGCCGACAAGTTCGTAAATACGGCACGCGATGGGAAAGTCACCAGCAAGGCCGAGTCGCTTGCTGCAGCGAAAGCGACCAAATACGAAGCTGTCGCTTACGACGATGTGAAGGTAACAGCATTTGGGCGTGCCGCGATCGCTACGGGCGACTTCAAGGCGAAGGGCACCGATTCGTCAGGAAAGCCTCTCGATACTCATGAGCGCTTTACTGATACATGGGTGAAGATGCCGAATGGACAGTGGCAGTGCGTTGCAAGTCATCAGTCGTCGATCGAAATGTAATCAACCGAACAACTCTGAAAGGAATCTAAAAATGGCAACCAGAGGAACTGCTTTAGTCGTTATTGTCGCGCTCAGTTGTGTCGCTTTGTCCGTCAACCTTCATGCTCAGGGCGACACCGCCAAGCAGATCAAGGAGCTGCAGCAGCAGTCCAGGGATGCCCAAATGAAAAACGATGCGTCGTGGGCGCAACAACACTTGGCAGATGGATTTGTCGCTGGGAATAGTTGGGGCGACTGGGAAACAAAGGACGACTTCATTAAGGATCTGGAGAATAAAACTAACAAGTGGAAGAGCGGCAACATTAGCGAAGTGCAGGTCGCCACATTCGGGTCGAACACTGCGGTTTCACATTACACATTTACCTACGACGCTGAACTCAGAGGCACTCACCGAGCGCGAACCGTAATATGCAGCGACACCTGGATCAATGATTCGGGGACATGGAAAACCGCTGCGACCCACTGCTCCATGGTTAAGGGAAAGTAGCAGTCCCCATCCACCGCGCACGTCGGATGGCCACGGCCGACTGGAGCTCTGCCGCTTCCTCACGCCACACCTGTCGTCGCGGATCACCGCAACGCCCCGGTGAACGCTCTAGGATACCCTCCGCGTCATGTTCGCCGTGGACGACATCGACGAGACGGCTTGAAAGGCTCCACAAGCGCGGCGGGCAGTTCGTAGGCGAAGTAGTCCAGTACAAAGCCGCGTATAGGCTCTGCTATATCCGCGGGCCTGAAGAACTTCTCATCGGACTCGCCCAAAAACTGAGCTGAGCGCAATACGAAGACGTCGGAGAGAACCCCGCTTTTAGATCCCGAGTCGTCGGCAATTCGGAAGTTAACCCGCCGGTTCGAGAGCGGTTTGCTTAGGGCGTAAGCGACCACAGGTGTGAAACACAAGGGAGCGACGCCACCAGATTACTTCCGCATAGCCTGTAATCCGGGAGTGGTTGTGATCGATTCAACCCGAGTTCCTGGTACGGATACACGTAGATCGCCGAGCTACTACTTCCTCGTGAGCACAGCCGCCAGATACCGCAGTTCGGACTCCACTTCTGCGGCATCGGCGACAGTGTCCGCGATTTCTTGGCGAAAGAGCTCGCGATAACGTTTGCGAAGCCTGTGGATGGCTACTTTCAGGGCTCCTTCTGATGTGGTCATTTCGCGGGCCAGGTCGGCATATGGCGCTTCGGACTGACCGAGAAGAAAAACCTTCATCCGTTCGAAATTCTCCGGGCTGCCATGCTGGACGAACTCTTCGCGCAATCTCTCCATGACGCGTTCAAGCATCGATAGGGCCCAGCGGCGCTCGAAGATCCGATCTGGAGTGTCGTCGTGACCGGGCTCCCTTTGATACCGTTCTTCACCGGATTCACCGGATGAAAATTCAAGGGATACAACTGCTCCGCCACCGCGTTTCTGGGCGCGCTGACGGTCTTTTTCGTCCGCCGCGAAGAATTTCAAGGAAGTCAAAATAAACGATCGAAATCGACCCTTTTCCGGATCGGCTCTATCGAGATATCGCCCTTCCAGCACGCGCATGAAGAACTCCTGCGTGAGGTCCTGCGCCTGATCCGGCGCATAACCACGCCGGCGCAGATAGGCATAAAGCGGATACCAGTAGTTCTCGCACAGAGAAACCAGCGCGGAACGAGCGTCCTTCCGTTGTGGATCGCCAGCCGCGACCACTAGAGTCCACCGCGTCGTCGGAAACTGTGGTGACCCAGGAAGGGTGTGCACTGTCTGGCCGTTGGTCATGGTCTTATCCTCACGAGACCTCTAAAACAGGATAAGGAATCAGAAGTGAAAAGTTACAGCGCAATCGCTACAGCTTGTCGTATTCTGCTCTGGCACTTTTCAGGATCGGAACATCGGGGTCGGCGTCCTTCCAGAGCGTGAAGAAATCCTCGTACGCGTTTTTTGCTTTGATCTTATCGCCTGACAATGCGTACGCTCTCCCGATTTGCAAATGCGCCAGTGCGCCAATGGGTGAGTTCCAGACAATTCCACGATGGTCGAGAATCTCCTGAAACTCTGCCGCTGCGTTGCTGCCTTGATGAGCGGACAAATAGGCCTCTCCTCGAACAAAAACAGGATACAAGCCATTCCATGCGTACTCGCCGCTAAACGTGGTCTGTCCCAGTTCAGACGGCAGGGCGGCTCGAAGCATCTCCAACGCCGCTGAAGGATTTCCTCGATCGAGCGCGAGTTTAGCGCGGACGGTTGGCAGATAATTGAACTGCACGGTCGTGGCTTCGGGGAACCGCTTGTTCAACTCCTCGGTCAGGCTCTGTGCGCGCCCCGTATCTCCGGCATATGCCAAGGCGAGCGCGGAGGCATACTGCACATCGACGCCAGAGGAACTTGCCACAGCAAGCGATGCGCGCCGCCGCGCTTCCACGGCGTTACCAAACAGGGCTTCCCTCAGTCCAGACGTGGCGGAATAGTTAGCAGATATTTCTTTTTCCTCTGCCCATTCGGCTGAATCTATAGCCCTCCGAGTCAGTTCTTCCGATTCGCGCAGTTGCCCGTAATAAGCCGCGCTGTCTGCTTCGTATGCAAGCAACGTATTTTCTACTCCAAGCTGACCCGCTGATACTGTGACCTGCTGTTTCATCCCCGCTGCGTCGTTCTGCAAAAAGGCAAGGTGGTAGAGAGAGGCAGGGTAGTAGTGGTGGTACATTTTGCGTTCGATGGCTTGCCTATACACCGAGTTCGCCTCATCAAAGCGATTCAAAGCCATGTAGCCATCCATGAGGAAGACGTAGGGGACAGGGTAGTCCGGTTTGAGACGAATTGCCTCTCTGGCTTCTGAAATCACTTCATCGTAGCGACCCATCGCCGGGTAAATTGCACCCGACAAATAAATATGCGGCATCTCGGAGCGGGGATAAGCCTGCATCCAAAGCCTGCAGGTTTGTTCGGCTTTTTCGAGGTTACCGGGAACCTCTTTGTAGTAGATGGCTGATACGAAATACCTCTCGGGCTCACTTGCGCGTTCGCGCAGTTCGTATGCCTTGCGGGTATAGTCCGCCGCGATGCTAGGTTCTCCAATAGAGGTATGCCAGACGCCCAACCACGCGTAGGCAACTGCGAAATTTGGGTCGAGTTCGACAGCGCGCTTGTAAAAGGTAATGGCAAGTGGTGGGGAACTTGCACGTTTGCCGGAGCTAAAAGCTTTCAGGGCTTCGAGCGAGGGCGTTGTCGCTTCTTCGAGAGGGGTATCGAATTTTTCTACCGTGCTCAGCGACTCGCCCAGTTTGTTCCGCATCTCCGCCGCGGTCTTTCCCAGTGCGTCGAGCACGTGATTCTTGTCGCTCGCCTGTGCCTCCGCGCTTGCCAGCATTTTCCCATTGGAACAGTCGACCGCCTTCACGGTCAGAAGGTATGGCGTACCAATTTGCGCGATCGAGCCATCGAGCGCAGCGGCGCTTGCCGTCCGCTGGCACAGCTCCCGCGCAACCTCCGGCGTCAGCCTAGCGTCTGGCTTCTGGCCCATCAAGCCCAGTGTCTGTTGGATTTGCTGGTCCGAGATCAGGCTCAAGAAGGGTGACTGTTCAAGCTGCACGGCTAGGCCCTGCCGCAGCGTGCCATCAAACACCGCATCTCTCGTGGTGTTGGTGAAGTCGGCGAGCACAATGGTGTCCCTGTCAGTCAGCTTGGGTCTTGACGAGGTGTTGCGGTGCACAAACGACCAAACCGTCAGCCCGGCGAAAGCGATGAACACGAGACCGGCGGCTGCACCGAAGACGGCGGGCCTGTGCCTGCGGACGAACTTGCGCGCCCGGTACAAACCGCTTGGCGGCGATGCAAGGACCGGCCGGTGCTCAACATATCTCTCGATATCGGATCCCAGCTCGGCCACGGAAGCGTATCGACGCTCCCGCACTTTTTCCAGAGCCTTGACGGTGATCCAGTTGAGGTCGCCATCTACGAGACGGCGCAGGGAGGCTGGATCGGTCTGGCGTTGCGAGGCGATGTCGGCCGTCGCTGCGCCCATTGCACTCAGCTTTCGCGAAAGCGATGGGGCCTCTTCTTCACGAACGATGCGCAGCATCTCGGCCAACCCTTCCTGCCGCAATTTGGTTGGGTCGAAAGGGACAACTCCGATGAGTAGCTCGTACAAGATCACGCCGAGCGAATACACATCCGAGCGCTCATCGACCTCCCCGGTCATCACCTCGGCCTGCTCCGGGCTGGCATATTCCGGAGTGCCAACCATCTGGCCGAATTGAGTGAGCAGAGTCTTCTCCACGGCCCATTGGTCGGTAGCCTTTGCGATGCCGAAGTCGATCACTTTAGCAACAGGCTTTTCCTCCTGTTCCATCACTAGAACATTCGACGGCTTGAGGTCGCGATGGATCACGCCTTTCTGGTGCGCGTGCTGAACCGCACGGCACACCGAGAGAAACACTTCCAGCCGTTGGCCGATTGTCATTCGCCTGCGGTCGCAGTACTGCGTTATGGGCACGCCCTCGATGTACTCCATGACGAAGTAAGGCCGGCCCTTCGGTGTGGCGCCTGCGTCGAATATCCGCGCGATACTCGGGTGGTCCATGATCGCCAGTGCCTGGCGTTCATTTGCAAAACGGGCCAGTACCTGACCGGTATCCATTCCGAGCTTTACAACTTTGAGCGCTACAAGACGGCGAATAGGTTCGCGCTGCTCGGCGAGGTACACGGTTCCCATACCGCCTTCGCCAAGAGGTCGAAGGATATGATAACGGCCGAAGTCGTCATCAGAGACTCCTGGCGTCACTGTGTCGACGGTTTCAATTCCGGAGTCGTTGCCGCCAAGCGAACTCTCGAACACGCCCTGCATCAGGCACTTGGGGCACAGTCCCGCGGGATCATCAGAACCCAATCCCGTTCCGCATTGAGGGCAGTTCGCCATCTGGGATACATTTGCAGCGCCTCATTTTAGTCCCTTCGCTGAGGCTTCTGTAACCTTTCGCCCCGCGATTCCTTATTCGTGCCAGGTGCGCCGAATTGATGGCCACCCAATCGTTCAAGTCGAAAGGAGATCGTCATGAGAAACGTTTTGTTTGGTTGTCAAGTTGTGTGTCTTTTGGCAGCTTCCGCGTTCTATGCGCAAAACGTGGTCGCGCAGGAGTCCGTAAACATGAGATTTTCGGGAACTTCTGCGCCCAGCACCATCAATCTCCAACAACCCGATACAAGTAATGACGGTGACAACTTCGCCGGGCAAGGTACGCTCGGTTCATTCACCGTCACGAATGTACGAGCTATCTCAAATTCTCCGGGGACATCCAGCACTTGCTCTGGCAACAATCTGTTGTTTCTCCCGGAACTTGCCGGCGCGGGTGTGTTTCGTTTCCAGGACGGCAGTCTACTGGAAGTCAGTCTCACGCAGGGAGGGGATTGCATTAATCTCAACAATGGCGTGGCCCACTGTGACGTGACGTTTCAAATCACAGGTGGAACCGGCCGCTTCAAGTATGCGTCCGGCATCCTTACGATGACTGAAACTGTGGCGACGGTGGCGTCCGATGCCTTGGGCAACCCCGTCCTTTTTGCCGCGCGGGGGAAGTATACGGGAACGATTTCCGGTGTAGCCGATAAGACCGCCAAGATCGCCACGAACAATTGAAGAAGTGACCGACACTGCTACGCTCAGGGTTTCCGAGTGGATGCTGAAGAGACCCTGAGCGCTTCTTCTAGTGAGCGAACGACACCTTGAAGGCGCCAGGCGCTCGACGATGGCTGTGTGGATAATAGGACGATGGCTGCGTGAAAGGTAATAGGTTGTTGGCAATACCGAAGTCAGGGCACCTGCGTGCCTACTCGGCAAAAGATGGCACCATGATTTGGGATTACGACACAGCTCGCGAGTTCACGACCGTCAATGGTGTTTCCGGTCGTGGTGGATCCATGGATGGGCCAGGGCCGGCTATTGGCCGTGGAATGATCTTTGTCAATTCCGGATATGCGATCTGGGGCGGGATGCCTGGTAACGTCTTGCTCGCGTTTTCTGTGGACGGTAGGTAAGGCATGGCTCAAAGGCTAAAATCGTAGTGAGCGCTGGCGGATGCGACCTTGCTGGAGAATCGATGGGAACCTCGAACAAAACGCATTTAAGGTAACGCACCGATCGCCCACCAAGATCGTGCGGCGCGACAATCGGAAGCAACGGGTCAACAAACGAAGTTGTGGAATGCGGAACACAACACTCTGGCCGAATAGTCGTCCACTCGGAAGTTGAACCTCTGACTCGCATGCTGGCCACACAAGTTGGATCTCCTCGACGGGGAATGACGCGGGTAGAGCGGTAGAGCATCAATATTCCGCCCACGTTCGTCGGCGTTTCAATTGATCACTGAGCCGTGATCCGTTTGTGATCCGTTAGTACTGCTTACCGGTGCCTTCGACTGCTTTACGTTGCCCTCCGTGCGCTCTATGTTGTTGAAACTACGTTTTCGAGTAAATTCGAATCCCACTCTCTCCGCCATGTTATTAAAAATAAACAAGTTGCTTAAAATTATGAACCCACTCTCAGGGGCCTGTTTCGTCTTCGGAATGATCGACATGCAGTTTTGCAAAGTCTAGGTGCGTGCCGTTAAGGCCAAAACCGACTGATTGGGAATCAGTTTTTCGATCTGCGAAGGAGGAATTTTGCAGTCACTGCGTAGCCATAGTCAAGGTGCGAGTGAATGCGGTGCGTTCCTGTCTCCCGTTGCCTTTTGTCCCCTTGCACTTCTACAGCAGCTGGTGTAGCTTCTTGTAGAAGCAATAGGGGAACCTGATGCCATCTCGATCCATTGATCTTCCGCAGGGCACGCTCGACCTGCTCATCCTCCGCACCCTGTCGCTCGAGCCGCTCCACGGCTGGGCCGTCTCTGAACGGATCCAGCAGATCTCGAGCGACGTCTTGCGAGTCCAACAGGGCTCGCTTTATCCCGCGCTGCATCGCCTGGAGCGCCGCGGCTGGATCAAAGCGCGCTGGGGCACATCCGAGAACAACCGCAAAGCAAAGTTCTACGAGCTCACCAAAGCCGGACGGCGCGAACTCGAGATCGAACAGAACGCATGGCAGAAGCTAACGGCAGCTGTGGGCCAGATCCTCGAAACCGCTTAGGAGGTCGCGCGTTGCTACACGACTTACTCTTCCGCCTGCGAACCTTGATGCGGCGCCCTGCCGCAGAGAACGAACTCAATGACGAGTTGCGTTTTCACATCGAGCGACAGACCGACAAGTATGTGAAGTCGGGGATGAGCCATGCCGAGGCCCTGCGTCGCGCCCGGCTGGAGTTTGGTGGACTCGATCAGGTCAAGAACGAGTGCCGCGAGGCTCGCGGTGTCAGCTTGGTTGAATCGCTGGTGCAAGACTTGCATTACAGCGCTCGCACTCTGCTTCACTCGCCCGCGTTTACCGCTTGCGCTGTGCTGACGCTGGCATTCGGGATCGGGGCCAACACGGCGATCTTCAGCGTGGTAAATCAGGTTTTGCTGAATCCGCTGCCATATCCCAACCCGCAGGAGTTGCTGGCTGCACGGGAGAATGATTCACTGCCGAATCTTGAAGACATTCAGCGACAGACCAAATCGTTTGCCAGCAGTGGTGGAATCAACATCGAGCCTATGGACTTCAGTGGCACTGGTGAGCCGGTGCGCGTGCACGGCGCCTATGTTGATGTGGGCCTGTTTACGACACTCGGCGCACAACCGGTGTTGGGCCGTTTGATCTCAGCCGATGAAGATGTAAAGGGCGGGCCGCGGAACGTCGTGCTGAGTTATCCGTTCTGGCGGGATTTTCTGGGCAGCGATCCTCATGTGCTGGGCAAAGCGATCCGGCTGAGCGACAACAGTTACACAGTGATCGGCGTGATGCCCAGAGATTTCACTCTACCGAAGGAGCTTGCGGATGTCTTCGTTTCGTTGTGGGTGGGATATCCCGATGCGGCAGCCGAGCGTGACGTGCATTTCATGCACACCTACTGGCGGCTGAAGCCGGGCGTGCCGCTTGCACAGGCGCAAGCAGAGATCGCACAGGTGGACCGCCGGCTTGCGGAGGAGTTTCCCCACACCGAGAAGGAGCGCGCGACCTTACTGATACCGCTGCATGAGTGGTTGGTAGGCGATGTCCGCCCGGCGTTGCTGATTCTGTTCGGAGCGGTTGGGCTGGTGCTGCTGATTGCCTGCGCAAATTTCGCGATGCTGCTGATGGTCCGGGCCGTGGCACGCCAGCGCGAGTTGGTGATTCGCGCCTCGCTGGGAGCACGGAATCGCCGCCTGATTCGGCAAAGGCTCACCGAGAGCACGCTGTTGGCACTAGTCGGCGGAGCAGCAGGACTGATCGCTGCGAAGGCGGGCACAACTTTGTTGCTGGCGTTGAGACCGGCAGAGTTGCGTCGCTTGGACGCAATTCCCATGGACGCGCGGGTCTTCCTGTTCGTATTCGCTATCTCGCTACTGACGGGGCTGCTGTTCGGACTTCTGCCGGCTTGGTCCGCATCTCGCGGCGATATCGCTGAAGCGTTGCGGGAGAATGCACGCACCACAACTACGGGCGTTTCACGCAGTCCTTTGCGCAGTTTCCTGGTGACCGCGGAGCTTGCCCTGGCGCTCATTCTGCTGGCGGGTGCGGGATTGCTGATCAAAGGCTTTCTGCGCCTGCGATCCGTCGATCCGGGATTCAATCCCGCGAACGTCATCACCATGTACCTTCAACTGCCGGGAAGCCGCTATCCGCAGATTCCCATGCAGACGAATTTCCGCAGAGAGTTGCTGGCGCGGATCAACGCCTTTCCCGGGGTGGAAGCCGCGATGATAACTGACCTCCCTTTGGCCGGAAATTATGTAGGCCATCGCGTCGTGGTCGACGGACAGGCGACCCGTGCCGAGGGAACCGAACCAGTGGTGCAAACACTATCGGTGATGGGTGAGTACTTCGGCGTCATGCAGATACCGATTCGCAACGGACGCGACTTCAGTGCGATGGACCGCGAAGGACAACCACGAGTCGCGATCGTCAACGAGGAGTTTGTGCGGCAACTTCTTCCCGGCCAGAACGCGATTGGAACCCGGATTGACTGGACCCGATCGAGCGACCCCCACGAGTGGATGACGATCATTGGCGTTGCGGGCGACGTGAAGCATTCCGGACTGAACCAGCCAGTGGATCCCGCCGTCTACTCCCCGTTCAGCCAGAATGACGAGGCGTGGCGGAAATTTATGACGCTGGTGATCCGTTCGCGAGTTCCGGAAGCAAGTCTGGTCGAGGACGTGAAAAAGCAGGTCTGGAGCTTGGATAGCCAGATTCCCGTCAGCGGCATTCAATCCATGGACGATTTGTTGGCGGTCTCGGTAGCGCAGCAGCGCTTCAACATGTTGTTGCTCGGGAGCTTTGCCGCGCTGGCGGTGGCACTGGCCGGAGTAGGCATCTACGGTATGGTTGCGTATCGCGTCACACAGCGAACGCAAGAAATCGGGGTCTACATCGCTTTAGGGGCGCAACACCGAGATGTCCTGCGGCTGGTAATGAAAGATGGAGTGAAGCTCGGGCTGCTGGGCATTGTGCTCGGGCTTGCTGGCGCAGTCGCGCTTACTCGAGTGATGGTCAGCGTGCTCTTCGAAGTGAAACCTACCGATCCCGCAACACTGATTGGTGTGGCGTTGTTGCTTGCTGTAGTCGCTATGCTGGCCTGTTACATCCCGGCACGGCGGGCGTTGAGCATCCATCCTATGACCGCCTTGCGCCGCGAATAAGGAGCCGCGCACTGGACAACTTGAGGTGATCTGCAGATTCAATCGGATCAGCTGTCGGCAATCCGGAGGTTGGAACTCTGACTCAGATGCAGGCCATACAGATTCGACCTGCCTCCCAAGGAATGACACGGCGGAACATCAATGTTCCGGCCAACCAATCACTGAGCCGTGATCCGTTTGTGATCCGTTAGTACTGCTCACCATTGTCTTCGAACTGCCTTACGGTGCCGCCGTGCGCTCTATGTTGTTGAAACTAACGTTTTCGAGTAAATTCGAATCCCACTCTCTCCGCCAAGTTATTCAAAATAAACGAGTTACGAGAATCGCGAGACCCACTCCTAGGGTCTCTTTTCGTCTTTGGAATGAGCGACATGCAGTTTTGCAAGGCTCAGGTGCGAGCCGTTAAGCCCAAACCGACTGATTGGGATCAGTTTTTCGATCGGCGAAGGAGTAATTTTGCAAACCCAGCTCGGTGCGTCCGCTTCTCGAGCGCCCAAAAAAAACCACAGGACGTCGCGCCGATTGCGGCTCATGGCTCGCAGATTTGCTGCTGTGTTCTTAGGGTCGGGGCAGCAGCCGACAACGCTTCACTCTCGCGCCGAGCGAGCAGGAAGTTCAGTTCGCCATGCCATCACACGAACCTGCATGCGGCTAATCGCGATCTCGGCAGCGTTGACAACGTCAACTGGGATAACTACGCAGTCCAGCGATTGCCCTTACTGCTGCGGGTGCTACTTCACGCTGTTATAGTCTTTATCGCTTACAGGCTCTAACCAAATTGTTTTTCCTTTTTGAGTTGGTGTAACGGCGATATAGGCAAAGCCACTCTGGGGTGTTGCGCCGTGCCAATGCTCCACTCCCGGAGCGCATTTGATTACGTCTCCCTTGTGCACGATGCGCGCTGGCTTTCCTCGTTCCTGATAGTAGCCAGTCCCCTCGGTGGTCAGCAGAACCTGACCGCCTGGATGACTATGCCAATCCAGCTTTGCACCGGGATCATAGGTTGCCATCGCAATACCGGGATCGAACGTGCTGTCTCCTACGTTTAGCTCGTTGAGCCAGATATTTCCCGTGTGATTCTTCGCGGTGGACAGTTCACCTTTTGGGAAACCTGAATCTGCTGTTTGTGCTTGAGCTTGGAAAATGAATAGAGAGGTCACTGCGAAAGCGATGGCTAGAAGTTTTGTTTTCATGTCTTATCTTCTCCTGAGTGCTTTTTGTTCGGTGGGTGCTGCCAATTCGAAATTACAACGGGAGCAGCCTCAAAAATCGGCGCGCTTCCCCGATTCGGTGGCTAACTGTGTCACGTCGAGTCGCGCTTTCCAGGGATCTGGAACTGCGCCGGCCGTGCCGTCCGGATGGAAATCGAAGATCAAATCCTTGCTCGGATCGTAACGCGGCCAAGCCGGCAAGCCAGCACCATTCGGATCGCCGGTCCTGGCGAAGTTGACCCAGTAGCTTTGCGCCATGCGAGAGACCGCCTGATCCTGGGGTGTTGGCGGCGGAGGTGGCGGCCCAAAGCTGGCAGTACCCAATGTTCCGAACACGAAGGCAATTTCGCCGCCGTGCGGTGTGCCCGCCCGAAACATTTCTCGCATCCCAGTCTGAACGTAGGAGAACCGATAGAGATAGACGGGCGAGCCGTTGGCCGCGAAGGCACTTGCTGCGAAGCGTGCCGGCTCCGCCTGGCCAAAGTCGTCGTTTGCCCTTGATACGAGGGTGGCCAAATCTGTCGGTCCGTCGGGATCGTACGCCGCCTTCGCTTGAGCGCTCCACTGGCCGAACCGAGCAAACAGCTGTTCCTTGGTAGTCGCTTTTATCCGGTTGCCTGCGGTATCGGCGCTGTTGCTTCCCAGCATGAGAGGAACGCGCGGCTCGCGGTGGGCCTTGTAAGCGGTCTCCGCCGTTTCCGTAACTAGCTTGCCGTCAACGATCGGTGTTGTCTCGTACGACGGAACGCTGGCGCCGGTTTGGGCTGCAGCACCGCGAAGTATCTCTTCTGCAGTGAGAGTGCGCAGTTTGGCTAGCGCGGCCTGATCCGTGCCCTGGATTCCCATCGAGTGCGCGAAGTTGATCCCGATCGTCTCGGCCGAGACCGGATAGTTCGGATCGATGCCGTCTTTGCTCATCGGCCGCGCGGTGAGCACGCTGTCACGCGAACCGCCAGATTCGACGATGGCTTTGTGGAACAAGCCGCGCGCCATTGGCATGGTCAGGAGACTGTGCACCGAGACGCCGCCCGCGGAGAATCCAAAGATCGTGACGTTGTTGGGATCGCCTCCAAATGCCGCGATGTTCTTCTGTACCCACTTGAGGGCAGCAATCTGGTCCATGTAGGCGTAGTTGCCCTTGGGCTCGTCAGGATGCTCGCGACTCAAGGCGGGAAAGGCAAAGAATCCGAAACGCCCAACGCGGTAATTGGCCGCGACCAGGATGACACCTTGTTTAGCGAACTGTGTCCCCGATGTGCTGGGCATCGCGCTTGAGCCGAAAACGAACCCGCCCCCATAGATCCAGACCATGACGGGCAACTTCGCTCCTGGCGCAGCGCTCGCTGGTCGCCATACATTCAGAAACAGACAATCTTCCGACGGCGCCGGAGCCGGAGGCGCACCGGCCGCTGGTGGGGGGCCGAAACGTCCCTGCATGCAATCCGCTCCGAATTCCGTGGCCTGGCGTACACCGGTCCAGCGCGCAGCCGGTTGAGGCGGCCGCCACCGCAGATCGCCCACAGGGGGCGCTGCAAAGAGGATGCCTTTGAAGGAAACGACGCCGTCGTCGACCACTCCTTGCAACTGGCCGCTCTCCACTCCCACCACAGGAGGGGTTGGCTGCGCGGCTTTGCCGACACCCGCCATGGCTGAACCGGTTGTCACCGCAGCGCCTGCCGGTTGCGCCTGAGTAAAGGCCGATTGCACATTCGTCGTCAAGAAAAATAGTCCCAAAACGGTCAGCTTCATTTTCATGTCGTAGTCCTTGCCTTGCGGTTTCTATTGCAATCGGCGATCTGCATCCGGGCTGATGAGAGAAATGATCAGAGTCCAGTCATCTTGAGCGCAGACTCAGGAAGACGAGCTCCTTCGAGTTTCAGCCTGGAAGAAGCATCATCAATCTCCTTCAGATCGTTCTCGCTCAGCGCGAGGTTCACTGCGCCGAGATTCTCTTCGAGCCGATGTAGCTTGGTCGTTCCTGGAATCGGCACAATCCACGGCCTCTGCGCCAGCAGCCAGGCAAGTGCGACTTGAGCCGGATTCGCGCGCTTGCGTTCCGCGACGCGCTTGATTATCTCGACCAGAGCCATATTGGACTTGCGCGCCTCGGGGGAGAATCGCGGCACGTTATTCCGAAAATCGGTGGGATCGAACTTCGTGTTCTCGTCTATCTTGCCCGTGAGGAACCCAGCACCGAGCGGGCTAAACGGCACGAAGCCGATACCAAGCTCCTCCAGGGTCGGCAGCAGTTCGGCCTCCGGACCACGCCAGAACAGCGAGTATTCGCTCTGCACTGCCGTGATCGCTTGGACGGCGTGCGCGCAGCGGATTGTGTTGATCCCGGCTTCCGTGAGGCCGAAGTGTTTGACCTTGCCTTCGGCAATCAGTTCTTTGACCGCGCCAGCTACGTCCTCGATCGGGACCTCCGGATCGACGCGATGCTGATAGAACAGATCGATGTGATCGGTGCGCAAACGCATTAAGCAGCCATCGACTACCCGCTTGATATGCTCCGGCTTGCTGTTCGTTCCGCCGCGACGTGCGCCCGTTTCAAGATCGATGTCAAAGCCGAACTTTGTGGCAATCACGACTTTGTCGCGGATTGGCTGGAGCGCCTCACCTACAAGTTCCTCATTTGCGAATGGACCATAGGACTCGGCCGTATCGAACATGGTCACGCCACGGTCGTGGGCGGCACGAATCAGTTTGATCATCTCGACCTTGTCTGCGGGCGGCCCATAGAGCGCGCTCATGCTCATGCAACCGAGGCCAAGCACAGAGACTTCAAGACCCTTTCCTAACGTGCGCTTCTCCATCGCTCTCTCCATTCATCTCGTTTACTGGAAGATCCATATGTTGATTTCTCGAACCTGTGGTCAGAAAATCATTTTTGCTGCTTTGCAGGCGCTTCAACTCCGGAGAGCGACAAAACCATTGCCGGTAATCGCGCACCATGAACCGGAGTGCGGAGCAATGCCGCATTTAGCTCCCGGACTTCATCCGGAATGAAGCGCACGGCGACCGCGCCGATATTGTCGAGCAGATGCGGCATCTTTGTCGTTCCGGGAATTGGGACGATCCAGGGTTCTTGCGCCAACAACCATGCCAGCGCGATCTGGGCGGGCGTTGCTTCCTTGCGCCGCGCCCATTCCTTGACAACCGCCACGAGCGCGAGATTGCCAGGACGGTTTTCGGGCGTGAACCAGGGCACCATGCCACGGAAGTCGCCCTGTTCGAATTTCGTGTTTTGGTCAATGGCGCCCGTCAGGAACGCCATCGCGAGGGGACTCCAGCATACGAAACCAATCTCAAGCTCTTTGCAGATCGGCAGGATGTTCGCTTCCGGGTCGCGGCCATCATGGAGTATTCGTTCTGAACCGCCGTGACGGGCTGCACCGTGTGTGCGCGGCGAAGCGTCTGAGGGCCCGGTTCAGAGAGGCCGAAATGCAAAACTTTCCCTTGCGCGATCAGATCCTTAACAGTCCCCGCAACGTCCTCGATCGGAACCGCGGGATCAACACGATGCTGATAGAGAAGATCAATACGATCCGTCTTAAGTCGCTTTAGCATGCCGTCGACGGCCAATCGGATGTGCTCGGGCCTGCTGTTGAGGCCCCCCAACATTCGCCCAGTTTCCAAATCGATGTTCCAGCCGAACTTCGAGGAGATCACCACCTGATTACGAACGGGGGCTAGCGCGTCGCCGAGGATTCGTTCGACCTCAAGCGGGCCATACGCTTCAGCCGCATCGAACAGCGTGACGCCGTGATCGTGGGCCGTGCGGACAAGAGTGATCATATCGGCACGGTTCGGGTGGGTTGCGTAGAAGGTGCCTGTGAAGTCCTGGCAGCCGAGCCCGACAGCGGAAACCTCCAACTTCCCAAGTTTGCGCCGTCCGTTCACCAGCGATTTGGCAGAAACTCGACCGCTCTCCTGAGCAATGGCCGAAAACGAGTAACCGCCGACGATAGTCGCAGCGGCAGCCATTCCACTTACGCGCAGAAATGAGCGGCGGTTTAGTTCATGGCTTCGCCCTAAAGTGATCTTTTCGAATTTGGGCATCTTGTTCCTTTCGATCTGGGCTCTCTTTGCATAGCTGCTTTGCCCATCCTGACACTATGAGCAAGCGACCTTGAAGCGGTAGCCCGATCCTGCCTTCTTATTGCCTATTCCTCTTGTCAGGCGATAAATTAATGGCTTTGCTGCAGACTCGCGGCTATCTTTAGAAAGGACGGTGGAGATCGTTTACATGAAAAACACAAGAGAAATGGCCACTCTGAAAGCGAACCAAGCCCGCGGTTTGCAGGCAGAACTCGCGCGGAAGATTACCTCCTTCATGGGCAAGGAAGAGAATCGGACAACAGAGATTCCCGGCGTCAGCCTCCACCGGCGGACTGCGCCTACCCCGCCGTGCCGGATGACCTACCATCCGGGAGTCATCGTGGTCGCCCAGGGCAGCAAGCAGGTGAACCTTGGCCGGACCAGCTTTATCTACGACGAGTCGCGCTTCGTCGTAACAGCGGTCGATTTGCCGATCGTGAGCTGGGTGGCCGAAGCGACCGAGGAGGTCCCTTGTCTCGCGCTGTCAATCAAGTTGGACATGTCTATGGTGCGGGAGTTGCTCAGCCGTGAGGAGATTCATGTCGCAGAAGCACCGTCTAACAGTCCCGCCATGTCAATCGGCGAGACCACGCCGGAATTCCTGAATGCATGCTGCCGCCTGGTGGATCTGTTGGATAATCCGCAGGACATTCCTTTTCTGAGCGGCCTGATTCAGCGCGAGATCATCTATCGCGTCCTGCGAGGACGCGTGGGAGCGCGCTTGCGCGGAGTAGCAACACTCGGAGATCAAAGCCACCGGACGGCAAAAGCGATTGCGTGGATCGCCGCGAACTATGCCAAGCCTCTGCGTGTGGAAGAGCTCGCACAGGTGGCGAGCATGGGCATATCAACTCTGCACCATCATTTCCGGATGCTGACCGCGATGAGTCCGCTGCAGTATCAAAAACAACTTCGGCTTCAATCAGCGCGGAGCCTGATGCTGAACAATGGTCTCGATGCGGCCAGCGCGGCCTTTGAGGTCGGCTACGAAAGCGCGACGCAGTTCAATCGCGAATACAGCCGCTTCTTCGGCCAACCTCCTATGCGAGACGTTCGAGCACTTCTTTCTCCAGGTGCTCCGAAACTCGAATTGGTCGGTAGTCTCTGAATCCGGTTATTACTTAGGGATTGCCCGTCGTTCGGGAGAAATCGAAAAACAGAAAGAGGGTCGGCCGCTTTTGAACCACACCGTGATCTCCTGAGAGTAAAAATCTTTCACGTGCATAGCTGAGAAAACAAAAAAGGGCTACTTCGGTATCGCGCCAATCTGCTGTAATAACCCAAGGAGATCAGGTTGCCCACGCTCCTCGACGAATTGCCCACCAGACAGCCGATAGAAATTCATCGCCGATACGGTGATCTTCTTACCTGTTGGCGGAACCCCGAAGAAAACGCCTTGGTGCGTGCCACGCAAGGTGAAGCGTGCAGCCACCTGATCGCCTTCGGCAATCATCTCTTCCAGGCTCCACTGGATGTCTGGGAACCCGCTTCGCATCATTCCAATGATTTCGAGATACCCAGCCGGGCCCTGAAGGGGCTCAGGGCGACCCGGAACATGGAATACGGCGTTCGGCGAAATTAGTTCCGCGGCTAATTTCTCACTGGCGGTGTTAATGAACTCCGTGAAACGGTGCATGATGCGTTTGTTTGTTTCGATGGTCATGCTGATCACCTTTCAAGATTTATCTGGTTTCGTTAGAGGTCACGCTGTTTGGTCAACCACCTTCATTTGTTCTTCATTCATCCGGCCACCGTACACTTTGATTTTGGAGACAGCGGTGTCGATCTCACGGAGATCCGAAGGCGTCAGTTGAACATTGATTGCTCCCAAGTTCTCGCTTAGGTGATCGATGTTGCGTGTGCCGGGAATGGGAACAATGAATGGCTTTTGCGCGAGCAACCAAGCCATTGAAAGTTGAGCCGGTGTCGCATTCTTCTTTTCAGCGAACCGTCTGACCAAATCAACGATCGGCATATTTGCCGATATGTTTTCAGGAGAAAAGCGTGGGAAGCCAGATCGCATGTCCATTTTCGGGTCGAACTTCGTTCGAGCATCTATTTTCTGAGTGAGATACCCTTGTCCAACCGGGCCCCATGGGACGAAGCCGATTCCTAGTTGCTCACAAGTCGCGAGTACGCCATTCTGTTCCGGGTCTCTTTGCATCAGCGAGTATTCAGTCTGAACTGCGGTCACCGGTTGAACCGCATGCGCTCGGCGGATTGTTTTGGCACTCGCCTCAGAGAGACCGAAGTGCAGGACTTTCCCTGCTTTGATCAGATCTTTAATGGCACCGGCTACGTCTTCGATTGGCACTTTTGGATCAACCCTGTGCTGGTAGTAGAGATCGATGCGGTCGGTTCTGAGGCGCGTCAATGATTCCTCAACCACTTTCCTGATGTGCTTTGGTTGACTATTGAGAGTGCCTCCATTTTCGTTGTCGAAGCCAAATTTGCTTGCGATAACGACTTTGTCGCGGAAAGGCGCGAGCGATTCTCCCACAAGTTCTTCGTTTGTATATGGGCCGTAGACTTCGGCTGTATCGAAGAACGTGACGCCTTTGTCATGGGCTGCACGGATGACCTCGATGCCTTGGTTTTTGTCGGCGGCGGGTCCGTAGTTGGCACTGATACTCATGCACCCAAATCCCATTTCAGAGACTTCCAATGTTCCGAGTTTTCGTGTTTTCATTTGTCTCTCCTCTAGCGCTTCGGTCAGCCCATCTCTTTCACTTCAACGCTAGCGAGGTTCGATGATTGAACGGTAGCCCGATCATCCCTAATCATTGCCTATTCGTCCTATCAACACGAGTTTTCGTGATATCTCCGCGAATCACGGATTATGCTTAGAGACGTTGAAGGAGACCTCAACGATGGAAAAGCGCCGAAAACCTGACGATGCGAATGCGTCTAAGCTCGCCAAAGCTCTCAAGGAACTTGGGAGCAAGATTGGCAATTTGCTCGGTCGCTCAGGCGAACGTGCAACGGAAGTGCCGGGGCTAATGCTTTATCGCTGCACCGCCCCCACTGTCCCCAGTCCATGCACCTACGAACCGAGCCTTCTTCTTATCGCACAAGGGAAAAAGCGAGTGGACCTCGGCAGGACGAACTACGTTTTCGGCCAATCGCGATTTCTCCTGACGTCGCTCGAACTGCCGGTTGTGAGCCAAGTGATCACGGCTAGCGAAGGTGCGCCCTACCTGGCCTTTTTCCTCACGTTGGATATATCGACTGTTCGGGACATTCTGAACACTGAGGAAGTCCATGTGCCTGAGACGTCGTCTGGCGCGCGCGGAATGGGTATCGGCGAGACCACGGTTGAACTGGTCAAGGCATGTTCTCGGTTGCTGGATCTTCTTGACGCTCCACTGGATATTCCATTCTTCGGCAAACTCATTCAACGCGAGATCATATATCGCTTGCTCCAGGGAACGCAGGGGCAGCGCCTTCGGGCGATGACCACGCTGGGGGATCAGAGCCATCGGACGGCGAAGGCAGTTGCATGGATACGTGCGAACTACCAGAAACCTCTCCGCGTGGAACAACTGGCAACGGTCGCAGGCATGAGCCGATCTGTGCTGCATCACCATTTTCGTGCCCTTACTGCGATGAGCCCCCTTCAGTTTCAGAAGCAGCTTCGCCTGCGTGCGGCGCGACAGCACATGCTCACGAATGACCTGGATGCGGCAAGTGCAGCGTTCGAAGTCGGCTATGAGAGCGCAAGCCAGTTCAATCGCGAGTACCGCCGTTTCTTTGGCCAGCCCCCAATTCGCGATATCAAGGCCTTACGAGAAGGTATCACTGCCGCTTAACGGTGAATTGCGATTGTCCAAGGGGCGGCTTGTCCCAAGGTCCGGCCGCGTCGCGATACGACCGTAACCGCCGTCGTTTCCCGCTCGAGCTGCTCTATCTAGATTGGCAACGGACTCACCGACGCGCCTCTGGGTTCAGTTCGCAACGTCTATCTTGTCGTCACGGATATCGAAGCCGCACGAAGCCGCCCGCCTGGAACGTGGGGTTGCCGTCGGTGAGATCCGGCACAAGACGCCTATTGGAGCTTGGGACGGGAGTTTCGCGCGCGGGCTTGATCCGGCACGCGGGGACTATGCCAGCTTCGCCAACTTCACCGCCCCCGATGGCAACAGCTGGGTGCTGCAAGAGCGGGGCTACCGCAATCCTTGAGGTCGTAAAGATCTGCTGACGGTACACTGCGTCAAATTGCGAATCCGAATTGACACGAACGCATTGGCGGTCGGGGAAAGGTGGCTCTTTACGCTGCTGGGAGCGGTCAGAAAAAACGCTGGCTGGTACCTCGACTCTGGTCCAGAGATCGAGCGTGATCCATGTTGGGGCGTGGTCGCTCGCGTTTTCCTGCCCACGCGCCCATCGGTCAACACTACCGTTCACGAGCCGGTCCGACAGATTCGGTGAGAGCGGTCGCCTTGGGCGGCGCTTTTCAAGGGATCACTGCCGTGATCCGTTTGTGATCCGTTAACACTGCTTACCACTGCCTTCCACTGCTTTACAGTGCCCGCCGTGCGCTCTATGTTGTTGAAACTACGTTTTCGAGTAAATTCGAATCCCACTCTCTCCGCCATTACTTTTGTTATCTTGCACTTGCAAGATGATGATACCTATACTGATTCCACTTTGAATCGGAGGCATCACCGGTGGCCCGCACACAGTCCAAAGAAGTAAACCTCACCAAACGCGTCCAGACCCCAAAAGGCATGCGGTATTGCCCTGTCGTCCTCTCGCCGAACGGACGCGTCAAACCCGACCTAGTCCTCGTTAACGACAAGCCTGAGAAGCACCCAGAAGGGGCCTATTACCTCGAATGGCGCGAGAAAGGCAAGCGAGTCCGCCTGTCGGCCGGGAAAGACGCTCAGGACGCCGCCGCCCGCCGCCAGCGCAAGGAAGCTGAACTCAACGCGCTCAACAACGGCGTTCCTGTGTTCTCTAAGAACGATGACGAACACCGCTCCGTGGCCGCGGCCGTGACTCAGTTCCTGGAAGAGACAGAACTCACGAAAAAGCCGAAGACACTGGCTGCGTACACAACAGCCCTCAACTACTTCACCGAGTCCTGCCGCAGGCTCTACCTGCACGAGATCGAGCGGCACGATTTGCTTAAGTTCTCGGGCTTCCTTCGTGACCAGAAGAAGCAATCGCCTCGTTCCGTTTACAACAAGTTCGAAACGGTGATGACCTTTCTTAAGGCGAACGGGATTCGCGGACTGGTCGGCAAGAACGATCGGCCCCGCTATACGGAAGAAGAACCGGAGATATACGAGCAGGAAGAGTTGGACAAGGTGTTTAAGGCCTGCAACGAGGAAGAGCGGCTCTGGTTCGAGTTCTTCTTGATGACTGGTATGAGAGAACAAGAGGTGATGCACACGTATTGGTCGGATGTGAACTTCGCGGCTAGCACCGTACGAGTCAGCCACAAGCCCGACCGTGGATGGACCCCGAAAGCATACAAGGAGCGCGAGATTCCGATTCCGGCGAAGCTCGCGAAAAAGTTGAAGGCGTGGAAGTCGAAGTCGGACAAGACCTGCGGTTTGGTGTTCCCCACTTCTGGGTGCAATCCCAAGCTGGATTTTCTCGACTGCCTAAAGGTGTGCGGTGAGAGTGCCAAGCTCGACAAAGACGACTTCTGGCTTCACAAGTTCCGGTCGACATTCGCTACTCGTTGCCTGTGGGCTGGCGTCGATCTGCGTACCGTGCAGCAATGGCTCGGTCACTCGGACATGGAATCGACGATGCGGTATCTCAAGCCCTCTCGCAATCAGGCCGTGCGAGACAAAGTCAACGACATTTTCGCTTAGCCGTAGATCGGAGTAGTTCTGTCAGCAAATATTGATAGCTCGAACGGAGGTGAGTCTAAAGACAAGCTTCTAGGCGAGTCAAACCGTTGAGGGGAGAAGGGAAAGACATGGTCCCAGAGACACCCCTCTCATCTGAAATCGTGTTGAACTGGGACTGGGATCAACTCATCTCTCCTCAACTTCAGATCAACTCATCCGCAGCTCAGCTCATGTGCATCGGGGTCGGTGCGTCCCGCCTTTGTTGTCGGGCGCGGGGCGCTGAGTGGAAGATGGGGGGATATGAGTTAGGCATGGGCCAAGGGGCCCACCAAAGGAGGGCCAGCCCCCGTCAGCTCACCATCAGTGCGCGTCAGTCATGTACAGCAGTAGATTGCGGCTCAACGTGTGGATCTCGGACCACTGGCTACTAGTTTCTCAACCTCGACGCAGCCTAAATGCAAGCCGGCCAGTTTTGCTCCGGTCTCGGTTAAACCCATTTTCCCCGGACTAACCTTGTGACAGGTGGCGCAGCCGAACTCCTTGAAGCGCTGAACTCTTCGAGTTTGCGTCGCAGAGCGCTGACTTTCGGGAACCTTGACAATGACGGTCATCGCTTTCAGCGTAGAAATGCATCCTTCGAAACCCTGAGCTCGTTCCTGGCCTTCCTTCGTGAAGCCCAGCTTTTCTTCTTTACCTATGGTGTGACACTTGCGGCACCCCTGCGTGTCGAATAGATGCTGGGCGAGCTCTCGCTGGCTCTTTCCGGCTGCGATCATTTGGTCCAGAGTGGCGGTGGAGGATTGTCCCCACGCCAAGGACGCCATGATGCCGCCACAAATCAGAATCATGTGACGATATCTCATAAGCGCCTCGCTATGTGAGCGTCAGTTCGTCCTTAATTGTCCTGGTGCTTGATCGCAGGGCACGGTGCATTCACGGCCGTGAGGCACTTGTTGCCCTGGAATGTATTTGCGCCGCTCGTAGCCTGATTCTTGATGTCCACTCCTTGCGCAGCAGAGTGATCGACGTCCACCTGTATGGGAGGATTGCCCATGATCAGGTTTCGACGAATGATGTTTCCCTGCGCGCCCGCGGCTATAACGAGACCGTTCGTATTACCGGTCATCGAGTTGTGCTCAACGACATTGTTCGTCGTGCCGCTGAGAAGGCCGATGCCGAAATTGTTACCCTGAGCCGTATATCCATTTCCACTGAGCCGGTTCCCACGGAGCCGGTTGCGGCTCGCGCCGCCAAACAGTCATATGCCGCCGCACGGAGCAACGGGATTTCCGTTGCGCACCGAAACATTGCTGCTGATCTCGTGCGCCGATCCGCCCCCCACAAGAATGCCGGAGAAGCAATTCGTGGATAGGGTGATGCCGGTTACCGTAACGCCGTTGCTCTGGAAAACGAAGACACCCGGGCCGCGAAATTGCTGAACCAGGCCTGGCCCTCGGACGGCCACGCCCGTTAGCCCTTCAATGTCAATACCGATTTCAGAGAAATTTGGGGCGCTAGTCGTACAGGCAACTCGTGCATCAGCCTGCCCGGTCATGGTGAAGCCGTTTAACTCAAGTTTCACGTCCGGCGCAGCTATGGCAATGCATGGTGCGTTAGTGACAGTACAAGTAACATCGTCCACCAGTTGGCTGTCGGTTGTAATTGTGAGTGTCGTGGAAATGGTTCCGCCGATGTCTGTGGCGTGCATGCTGCCCACGCAAACACAGGTCGCGCACAGAACCGCGACGAACCATGCGCAGGTCCTCAGAGGTATCATCAGGATCCCCTCCTCTTTGGATTGTCCGTAAGCTGAATTGTCCCTAACTTGGATTATGCCGGAAGGTCTACAGGAGGTGGCTACCTCCCCGGACTCTCACAAAAGGACAGAGCCCTAAAAATGATCTCCCCACTGTGCTCCCAGTCTCCAATGATGTCAAGCAGCTTTTTCCTGCGTGTCATACCACAATAGAAATGTCGCGCCCAGAACGGGCAAGAGACGATCTCAGAGACACGTGTCGAGATGATAAACATCTGAAAATCGTGTTTGGACTGGGGAATGGGGATCGGCTCATTTCTGAGCAGTGTCAGATCAACTCAGCACAGCTCAGTTCATTTCATTTCATGTCAGGATCGGGCGTCCTTTGTTGTCGGGCGCGCGGGGGCGCTGAGTGGAGATGGGGGGTGTGCGAGTTGGGAGTGAGCGCGTGGGGTGAGTTTGCCTTGTCAGACGTGAGCAAATCCTTGGTAGGTGTAAGTCATAGGACGCGGTCCAGGAAGATATTTCGTCCTCAACTCGTCAATCGCAAACCCCGCCTCCAAAAGCAGATCATCGATTTTGCGGTTCAGATGACATCCGCCGCCAATACGCTTCCAGAGCGGAGTGAGCCGATCTTGCCAAGCCGCAACTCCAGAATCAGGAGCGCGGCCATGCTCGACGAAGATTAGTCGCCCACTTGGTTTGAGGACTCTTTTCATCTGTCGTAGAGCTCTGGTCGGATCAGCGATCGAACAAAGGGTCCAGGTGATCACGACGGTGTCGACGCTCTGATCCGGAAGAGGGAGAGGCTCCTCCGCGCATTGTGAAAAAAGTTCCACGTGGATGGCTTTGCCAACAGACCTCTTGCGGGCCAACTTTTGTAGTTCAGGGGAAGGCTCTACGCCGTAAATGCGGCGGACCTCTGCGGAGTAGAAGGGCAAATTCAGGCCCGAACCGATTCCGATCTCAAGTACAACTCCACGAGCTTGCGGAACCCAGTCCCCTCGCACCCGTGCGGTTTCCTTGTTCCTCATCGAAAGATCGATGAAGCGTGGCAGAACATATCTCGCGTAGATGCCCACGGCCCTTCGATGCACCTCACTCCCCAAGCTATAAATCAACAGTGGTTTGCGCCAAACTCAGATTATTCCACTCGACAATAGCAGTACAGGAACTGCTGCGTCGTGCCAAAAGGGGTCTGATGGATTTCCTTTGAGCTTTCGACCAAGCGGAAGCGTGCGCCAAACTCATCGTGTAGGGACTCGGCATCGTAACGAACAACATCCAGGCCGCTACATCTTGTTGGGCCGTCCGGTCCGAACGTACTCACGATGACGTACCCGCCCGATCTTACTGATCGTGATACCTGGCGAACGTAGGCAGTACGCTGTTCCCGAGACGTCAGAAAATGAAAAACAGCCCGATCATGCCAGACGTCATAAGCCCGGGGCTCCAACTCGACCTGAGCAATATCAGCAACAATCCAATGAACTCCTGTTGCTCTTTCTCCCAAACGTGCTTTGTTCACGTCGATCGCGGCTTGGGACACATCCAACACTGTAATGTTCTGGAATCCTTGTTCCAGTAAGTCATCAACCAGGGTGGACTCACCTCCGCCGACGTCGATAATGGAGGCTCCTTGATCACCTGCAGCGCATTTGATAAGCGCCAGCGAAGTCTCCAAATGAGGACGGTACCAGCTGACCTGATCGGGTGCCTTCGTACTATAGATTTTTTCCCAGTGTGTTCTTACATCCATGTTCATTCCTCCTACTGCCGCAATACACTACAAACAGTGCCATTTAGCAATCCTTAGGTGCCGTTTTCTCCGCAAGCTCTTAAGCCCCTGAGCCACCGACTGCCTGCCTCAAATCCTCATGCTCAAACGCTGACGCCATCCGGTCGATCTCGGGATTGGTGAGGCCGTGGCGCGCGGCTTCGTCGCGCCATTTCGAGACGGCCTTGCCGACCTGTTTTGCTATGTCGCGGGCTTTGGCGTCGTCGAGGTCGAAATAACCCGCGACTTCAAGGGCCAGCGCGAGCGAGGCCGTGTTGTCATCCTCGTTGATCGCGGTGCTGAGGATGCGCGGTTTGATATCCGTCGGCACGGGGTTCATGTCGTAGGCGGGCGAGAGCCGCCAGCCCTCCTGCCCCGCGTAAAGAAAGCCGTGATTGCGCAAATGGTCGTCCGTGTTGGAAATCAGCACATTGAACACCAGCCGCCGCCACAGCGCCTCCATGTCGGCTTTCGGCGCGGCCCCGTGCTGGCGCAGCGCGTCCACAATTTCCAGATAGCTTCTGGTTTCGTTGTCCCTCGATCCCAGCATGCTCATTGCGGAGAGGAACGGAATGCGGCGCTTGACCGCGCGGTCAAAGCGGCGCAGCAGCAGGACCGGTTTCTTGGAGATAGTCTCGACACGGGCCTCGGGCACAGCTATGCCGGCTTTGTGAGCGAGTGCGAGAGCGACGGCTTCCCACACTACCGTGTTGAAGTCATCGTCCTTGCGCGGAAACTTCGCAATCGCGAGCTGTCCGTCCTTTTCGATGACGGACGCTTTGGGGCGCGCGCCCCCGAGCGACGATCCCGGCGCGAACAGCAGGCGCATGTCCTCTTCGGTGTCCTTGTCTTCCATGACGTGCTCGGCCGCGGAAAGCAGCGCGGGCAGTTCGACCAGAGGCGGAATGCGTTTGACGCTTTCTTCCCGCAGGAATGGGCCGCCGGGCTGTTCGGCAAAGCGCAGCGCGCCCTGGCGGGCTTCGTCATCGACCAGCAGCAGGAAGTCGATTTCCTGTAGCGTGCGCGGCGCGTTGCCCTCGCGCTCCGCGCGTTTTCTCTCCATGCGTCGCATCAGCGCGCGCCCCCACCTGTCGGGGGCCGAGTCGCCGATCGCGCCGAACATCGGCGTATCGGCCGGCGTGTGAAACGGGCCGGGGCCGAGTTGGAGGGCGGGCTCTAGCGAGAACCGCGCGGGGTGTTTCAGCCAGCTCTCGTCATATTCGAACGTGGCGCTTTCCTTGTTCTTGCGCACCCGGGCCCACAGCCGCCCCATCAGGTGGGACGTGCCGTGGAGGTCCACGTATACAAGGGTTTGTTTGTCCATCACTTGTCTTTCGTGCGTTTCCGCTTGCGAATGCGCTGCGGGAGGTTTTCCTCTTCGAGCTGCAGGCCAACGGGATCGTTCTTCGGTGCGGCGAGCTCGCCCAGCCGGTCGGCCATGCCTAATATATAAAGGACCGTCGCATAGCTGCCCATGGAGACGGTCGGATCGCCCCGCTCCAGCCTGATGAAGGTCGGTTTGCTGATGGACGCCCGCTCAGCCGCGATCGCCATGGGGATGCGCCGCCGCCGCCGCGCATCCTTGATGTCATGGCCAAGCTTGCGCAGAGCGCGTGAAACGGGGATAGGCAGCCTTATCACAGTTCAACTCCCTTATGGTTACGGTAAACGATAAGTTACCATAAAGAAGATAAGGTAAACTATAAGAAACCATAAGTCAAGTTTGCGGCGAGCCCGGCTCGTCTCGCCGCAGCGTCGGCGAAGGCAGTCTCGCCGGTCGGGCTGTAAGCGCGCGCCTACCAATTGCACACTGCGCTGACCGAGAACCGGAAATCAGGAAATCCTGTTGTGATCGGTTTCCAAGGCCGCAGCCAACTCGAGGTGCGTTACGGGCATGAAGCCGAGTCAATGCTGTCCCAGCCGGCGACCAAGATTTTTCTGCATACGAGCGAGCCCCGTGCCGCGAAGTGGATCTCTGACACGATTGGCGAAGTCGAGATGGAACGCCTGAAGGAGACGGTGAACACGCATCCTCTCAAGCTCACCAAATCCAGGAGCTATCACCTTGAAAGACGAACGGAGCCGCTCGTGCTGCCGTCCGAAATCAGTGGCCTCGAACGTCTTCATGCGTTTCTCAAAGTCGACAATTTGGTCGTGCCGTTTAGTTTTCCTTACACAGCGCCGCTGAAGTCTCAACAGGGATTCATCCCCAGAACAAGCTCACCTCGGGTGATCGAAATCGGAAAGAGGTCATCTGAGCCAACTGTAGTTCCGGCCGGCCAAGAGACCAATCCAAACGGATTGGAAGAAAGCCCGAAGGGGATTGCCGCCGGCCAGGAACCGTACTTCGAGTGAGTGAACTATGCTCACCATTTCCAAACCGCTGAGCGCCGGCCAAGCCCAGACATATCACAAGGAAGAGTTCGCCAACGCCCAGGACAACTACTACTCCGAGGGTGAGCGCATACGCGGCGAATGGAACGGCAAACTGGCAGAGGAATGGGGTCGTCGGGGCGAGGTGCAGGAGGAGCACTTTCAGCGTCTCGCCAATGGGCAGCATCCTCTAACCGGCGAACAACTCGTACGGCATCAAACCGCGCGCGAATACGTGAATGCACGAGGTGAGACCGTGAGCACGATGGAGCACCGTGGCGCTTGGGATGCGACATTCTCGGCTCCCAAGAGCGTATCCTTAACCGCTTTAGTGGGCGGGGACGAAGCCGTTCGGCATGCCCACAGGGACAGCGTCAAAATCGCATTGAACGAGATGGAGCGGTTTGTCCAAGCACGCATGGGAGGCAATCGCCCCCCAGAAACGACCAGCAAGTGGATCGCAACAAGCTTCGAGCACGACAGCGCGCGCCCGGTGAATGGATACGCCGCGCCCCAGCTACACAGTCACGTTGTGTTCTTCAATCTCACGGAAACAAAAAATGGGGAAGCACGTGCTCTGCAACCGCATGAACTCTACCGTTCTCAACAGTACGCAACGGCCATATATCGTTCAGAGTTGGCACTCCGCCTCAAAAATCAGGGCTACGAGATCGAACGGGGCAAGAGTGGGCAGCCGGAGATCGTCGGCTACACACGCGAGTACCTTAATGCCTCAAGTCCCAGAAGCCAGCAAATCCAGGCCTACCTCGAACAACAGGGAGTGAAAGGCGCTCGTGCAGCACAGATCGCGGCGCACCAGACGCGCGACGACAAGTTGCCGGCCATCACACACTCGGAAATGCAGACAATGCATAAGGACATGGCTGAGCGATTTGGAAATCAACCAGAGCAAGTAATCCGCGCGGCCCATTCACACGAAATAGAAAGGAATGCTCCGAATCGGCAGCACCTCGAGTCGGCAATGACTTACGCCCAGGACAAGAATCTCGAAAGGCACGCTGTGACTGATGAGCGCGAGTTGATGCGCGATGCGCTGAAGCGTTCACTGGGCGAAGCTGGCTTCGGAGAGGTTCGAGAACGATTCGAAAAGCGAATAGAATCATGCCACCTGATCGAAGTTGAAAGTAAGTCGCCAGCCCGCGCGTTCACCACCGAAAAGATGATCCAGTATGAACGCGACAACGTGACTGAAATGAGAAAGGGCCAAGGCCAATCCGCTCCTTTGGTCAGTCCCGAGGCATGGCAGTCTGTTCAGCAGAACCATACGCACCTAAGCACAAGCCAACGAGCAGCCGTAGAGCAGATTCTGACAACTCAGGACAAAATCATCGGTCTTGAGGGGGTAGCAGGCGCCGGCAAGACTACCGCGTTGACTGCTGTCCGCGACGCCGCAGAACGCGACGGGTACCAAGTGATTGGACTCGCTCCGACATCGCGCGCCGCTCACAAACTGGGTGAATCAGGAATTGAGTCGCACACATTGCAACGCCAGCTCATTAGAAATGAAGCACCGAATGATAGACAGAAACGGTTATTCGTTATCGATGAATCGAGCCTTGCAAGCACTAAACAAATGAACGAATTTTTTCACCGTCTGCACACATCCGACCGGGTTCTTTTGGTTGGCGATACACGGCAACATGAGGCGGTGGAATCGGGCCGGCCATACAAGCAGCTACAGGAAGCGGGGATGGAGACGGCCAAATTGGGTGAGATTTTGCGCCAGAAGGACCCGACTCTGAAGGAGGCGGTAGAGCAGCTCGCGAGCGGAGATGTTCGCGGAGGGATTGCAAGTCTCGAACAGCAGGGCCGCGTGCATGAGATCGTTAATTCCCAAGAACGGTTCAATTCGATAGCCTGCGAGTATTCGCGAAATCCAGAGGGAACGTTGGTTATCTCGCCCGATAACGAATCGCGACGCGAATTGAATTCGCTGATTCATCGCGAGTTGCAGAATCGTGGAGACGTGAGCAAAGACAAGCACAAACTCCGAGTGCTGGAATCGCGTCAGGAGATGACGGGAGCAGACCGGCAGTGGGCCGGACAATACGAGCCTGGAGACGTGCTTCGATACTCGCGCGGCAGCAAAACTCAGGGCATCAAGCCGGGTGAATACGCACGGGTGACCTCGGTAGACCCGAAAGAAAACCGGCTAACGATCGAACGAGAGGTGGGCACTCTGCAAACCTACGATCCGCGGCGCCTCTCAGGTGTTTCGGTACACCGCGAAGCCGAACGCGAATTCTCACAGGGGGACCGCGTTCAATTCACCGCGCCATCCTGCGAGCTGCACGTTGCTAATCGTGATCTTGGTACTGTCGAACACATCAACCCTAACGGCGACCTTAGAATCCGAAAGGACTCCGGCCAGGAAGTCCGATTCAATGTCCGCGATCACCCGCACCTTGACTATGGTTACGCAGTGACCAGTCACAGCAGCCAAGGGCAAACCGCGGATCGAGTGCTGATCCACGTGGACACCGAGAAAAGCGAGCTGTTGGTCAACAACCGCTTCGCTTACGTTTCCGTTTCACGGGCTCAACACGACGCGCACATCTACACAAACGACGGAAGCAAGCTTTCCCGCAGTCTCAGTCGCGAAAGTTCGCAACGAACGGCAACCGAAGTGGGACAGGAGCCGGCCTCACCGAATACCGAATCGGGTACCCAGCGAGGGGGGCGGCCCTCCGAAGAGGAGCAAGGTCACGGTCTCGGAATAGGAATCGCATGAAACGCGTGCTCTTTATGTGAAAGTGCGAGTGATCGACTCTGACCGCACTCGGCCGAGCGCGAAATCCGAGAAGCTTTTCTTCATTTGCGATGAGCCATTGATTGCATCGTAAACGGGCCGATCAGATCTCGAAACTTGCTCAGCACAATTGCATTCCGAACGTTATGTTAGGGCAGCAAGCAATTTGGTTCGACTCTCGGTCTTCATGGCTGACAGACAACATAGCCAACCGCGCCGATCTCAGTACAAGCAGAGAAGTAGGACATGAGCAGCCAGTAAAGCTGGACAAAGTGTGCCGAAGGTGGTTCACCCGATGCGGCAGCGTTGAAAGCCGTTTCGACCTGCGATCGGCTCAGCGACGAAGTGACGATGAAGACTCGTTTCAGCAGATCTGGCGCGCTACGTACGTCCTGAATCTTCTGTTCGACTTCTTATCGTCCGCCGCCCCTTATTATTCTCGGGATTCCGGTTATTGCCCCCGCGCCGCGATAGGGCGCGTCCCAAGATGCATATTTGGCTTCCATCGCCTCAGATGGCAGCGTCATGCGACCGAGGTTCTTTATCGCCTGTCCCACGGAATCATGAAAGGCAGCGGCGCTGAGCGACCTTGCGCCATGCTTGGCATGGTAAAAGCTGACCATCTCAGGATGAGTGACGGTGCTGATACCGATGAAGTCTGCCCATTCGTCGCCAAGGTCATCGCACAGAAGAACATCAGCGTCGTGCGACATGATCCACGATAGCCCGAAATACCGACGTATCGTCAAACGCTTCTTGGCCAGCGAATGCTCCTTTTTCGCTTGTCGCCCCAGCCAGCGACGGCACTGCTTGCAGGTGGCGAAGAAAGTTCGCGCCTCCGCCCAGGAGCGCTTGGTCTCGGTACAAGGAGCCATCGATATAAGCGAGGGCGAGATCGCTGAATAGGACTGTGAAGAAATCTTCGTGATCTAGATAGCGGGCCAGCTGTTTACGTTCAGTGTCAGTCCCGATCGGAACGGCGGCATCTTCTACGAAAACGCCCTCTATGGAGGGCAACGTGAAACCTTGCAGGGAGATTCGCGTCTTGCTTACTCTTACTGAGCCGATTCGCGTTTGGTCTTGTGGATTCACAACACTGTTTTGAGTCTGCTCCGGATGTACGGGGAAGCTGCGGTCGAGATCCTCTAGAATCGGATCGATCTCTGCTTTCACCATTTCCACAAAGCTATTTTGATTTGGGCGAACAAGCCGAACGGTCCTTCCCTCGTACTCAAATAGCTCGCTGGCAAGGCTCGGCACGTCGATTGCGACATAAGTTGGCCTCACGTCAGTCGGGATAGTAGACAGCTCGATTGGTCGCGCGAAATTTCGGATGAAAGCCGAGGTTTCTCCGGCTTCGGCTGCTAGCAAATCCATGACCTCGCTTGCCCAACGTACGATGTCCTGGTAGCCTGCCCGGTCAGCGCGGATAGAAATACGTCCCGTGCTAGGAGTTGCCGAATAGGTACCATCGGACCGCCGCACGCTGTAGCCCCGGGGCGCGAAGCGGCTGGCGCTCGAGGTCGCCACAGCATTTACGAGATCACGGGCCTCAACTGTCTTGGTGCGCAGCGCGAACTTCGAAGTAGACATGTTCTTAAGTCGCAGCTTCTCGAAGATCGCATCATGTCGCGCGATGGCGCGCTCGACCCGTTCACTGCCGACGTTGTTGAGATAGTCAGTCTTGAAGGTCGACGGGAGATCGAGACCCGATTTAAGAACCGCTATGAAATCGCCTTTCTCCACGATCAACAAAAACCCGAAGACGCGCTCAACAGCTTCGGTTTCGCTGTCGAGGAATGCGGGGGAGCGCTCGAATGAAAAGCATATTGCGGAATATTTCGAGTGGCTAAGCACGACGCGATCGGCGCGGAACAAGTTCCTCAGGGCGTACTGGCGTTGGATCTCAGTGTCTTAAAGAGCGTGTCGATCGCAGCATTCGAAAGACGTTTCTTTCGCCTGTAGAAATGAGCGGCGCGACTCACTTTAAGACGTTCGATCATGACCGTACATAGCGCTTTCGAAGAAAAATAATACGCTGCAGGCGCGGGCAGGAGCCAATTCCACGGTTTGTCGGCAACCCTTCCCTAAGAACCTGCAGTAGAAGGTTCGTTCGTTGTCAGGGGCCAGTTCAAACCTACTCGGATCAACTTCGAAAGTCGATTCGACAGGTTGCCGTCCGCCGGACCCGAATATCCCGAAGTTACGAGCGTCGTAGTAGGATTTCCGCGCCGAGTCGAACAGGCGAATTAGACGTGCACAAAATCGGGCGAAATTCATTCGTCATTTGGTCATGCGGCAGATGTGTACATCGTTGTTTCTTGCACGCGAGCAAGGTCATGATTTGCATTGGAAAGTTGAAAGAGCTGGCGGGCCCGATCTAAAGACTTCTCCCTCGTCGCAAGATCGCCTCCCGAAGATCTGCCTCTCTCAAACTCTGCCAGTCCCTCGACATAGGGCATTCTAAGAGAATTTGCGAGGTTGACGCTTTTGGACCATAGCGACAAGGCTTTGGAAGTGTCCCCTTGAAGATAAGCTTGCTGTCCTAACCGAAGATAAGTGAACGGTCGTACCATTTCGAACGAGCGACCAAGCTTTTGCAGTTTCGAGCATTCCAGCGCCGCGCTATCCCTGCACTCCTTCAATGCGTTATCCGCGTCCTTCGAACCTACGGATTTGTATGAGCCGATATACTCCCAGAGTGCCAAGAATACTTCGGCTATCAGAGACCGTTCCACCACGATTTCATAGGCTGTGTTCGGAGCGTCTGCTAGCCTCGCCGATGCTTCCTTCGCATTTCGAAGTGCTTCTTCATATTGACCAAGCCGCAGGTTTAAACCGGCGCGCAATGCGTATACATCGCCTAGGTTCACCATATGTCGGTTGTTCGCGTTAAGCCGTCTATGCTCCAATTCAGCCAAGCACGGTGGCAACAGGTCAAATTCTCCTTGAGCCAATAGAGCGTATGCTCTCCATCGCAGGGCCTCCGCCTTGAATCGTTGATCGGAGGTCTTTGCCGCGAGTGCGTAGAACTCAGTCGTCAGGTGCAACGTTGTGGCGAATTGTCCGCAAAAGTATTCGATCATTGCTAGACACTGAAAAGCGTTTGCAATACTTCGTTCGTCTCCGAGATGGCGACCCAGGTCCTTCATCCGCTCAAAGAGCTCCCTTGCACGCTCCCATTGTCCACGGCCAGAGCGATACACGCCTTCGCAAAGAGAAGCCCATTTGAGTGACGCTGGATTCTTGATTCTGGTTGCGATTTGCAGGGCATTACTGAAGTACGACTCGGCTGCCTCCCCCCACGGGACTAATCCCAAGATCGCACCGAAAGAGGCATAACCTCTAGCAAGTTCATCACACGGTCCCAACCGTTCCGCCAGATTTAAGGATTTTAAGCAGGCGAATAGAGTCTTCAGGTGCAAACCCTGCAGATAGTAAATCTCCATTAATGACTCGTAGGCTTGCGCACGCTCCAATGTGAGAGCACTCCCCTGCGCGACTGAGCGGAGGGGGAGATAGTCCGAAACTCGGTGGACAACTTGCTGTAGACACTCTGTGCCCAGAAACATCAGCGTGGTTAGCTTGTCTTTGGGAACTGAATATCCCAAATTCCTTAATGCGGTTTCTATGTTCGCTTCGGCCTCGTTGTGCTCGGAGGTGTTCACTAGGGCTCGTCCAAGGCGCAATCGCCAGCGAGCCGCCTCACTGATGTCTACAGTTGGTTCGTCTTCTTTCTGATCAGCAAAAAACAGTGCATCACGAAAAAATCCTGCAGCTTCCTTGTTTGAAAAACCATCAAGCGCTTGGGTGCCCGCCTTGACTGCGTATTCAATTGCCTTAGATTTGACTTCAGCTTTGCACCAATGGTGAGCGAGCCTTGGTAGGTAAGATGGTAAGACACCGGCAAGACGCTCTTCATACCAGCTCGCGATCAGTTCGTGTAAATGCTTTCGCTGCGCCTTCGAGACCGACGCGTATATGGTTTCCTGAATGAGCGCATGAGAGAACTCATAAAGGGCGGTCGTTCCAGTATTCTTCAGGATCACTCCTTGCGCAACGAGGCGCTCTAAATCAACGCCGCTAACCCCGGTCGCCTCAAGGCTTACGCAAACTGACTGAACAATCTCAGACCCGAATGTGTACCCAACCACGCTGGCGACTTTCAAAGTCACCTGTTCATCGGGTGTTAAACGATCCACACGGCTAATAATCAGTCCCTGAACCGTAGCCGGAATATTCAGCCTACTGAACTCCTTGTCAAAATCTGAGAGATCATCAATCGATGTCCCGAGACGACACGAGCCGCTAGAGACTGTGATCAATTCATGTGCTAGTAGCGCGTTGAGCAATTCCGTGAGAAGAAACGGGTGCCCCCCGGCATGACGAATCAAGAATGCCCCGACCGCGAAGGGCAACGATCTCACTCCAAGGCGGTTTTGTGCCAATTGCAATGCTTCTTCGTTGCTCAGTGGCGACAAATGAACTCGTCGTTCGCCTCTGAGCCCAACTAATTCGTCGTATTCCTTGGGTCGACGGCCGGTTAAGGGTCTTGTCGTGATGATGAGTAATATAGACTCGACTTCTTGCGCCACTCGTGCTGCTAGCTAGGGCGAGTGATGACGAATCAAGCCAGTGGGCATCCTCGAGAATAATCACAGTCGGTTCTGAAGATGTTATTTTTCTTAGCAGCCCGACAATTGCCGCAAGGACGCACTCAGCACGGGCTGTACCGGTCAAGTGCTCCGTCGCGTTGTTATCTGCGATATCCAGTCCCAAAACCGAACCCAGGAGTGGTACGCGATCCCAGAACTCATCGTTGCAACTGTAATTTGAGAGTGTTCTCTCCAGTGACCTTTGCCGGGTATCACCCTTTTCTAGTCCTAGCTAGGAGTCTGCTCAGAACATCTTTCCAAGGATAGTATGAGTCTGCTCGCGTAACATAACTGGCATGACCTACGTGGCACGGAATATGAAGTGCCACAGCTTCCTGGAATACGTATTCGGCAAGCCTCGATTTCCCAATTCCGGGCTCTCCCTCGAAAACGACCGTACTTCCTACCCCAGAATTCATGAGTTGATGGATAGCTTGGGAAATGAAGGCACACTCCGTGCGCCTTCCAGCGATCGAGGATGAGTGCACGCTATAAGGCTTCATCGGCGCACAATCCACTCCTACGGCCGATCTTCGTTTAGGAGCATAGGAATTTGTGGAGTAACCAATGCTGCTGATTCTGATCGGCTCATAAACATCAAAGCCGAAGGCCGTTCCTGAGGATTCCGCGGTCTCTGCATCACACAGGATTTGTCTCGAAGCTGATTGCATCAGGCGACACGCACGATTCATAGTGGTGCTTTGGCCAAGAACCCCCAGCTTGACCATCACATCGATCAAACCCGACCAGGGGCCAGTTCAGAAGGAAAATAAGGTCGAAATCCTCGGGACAGGTCTTACGAGTGGTTCGCAGGTGTTCTTTGGAAACGCCGCCGCAACATCGGTAACACACAAATCCGACAGTCTACTGGAAGTTACCACACCGCCCAGCGGGCCCGGTTCCGTCACAATCGAAATCGATACCACCGACGGACTGAAGCCAGCTTACCAGCGGGATTTGCCTTTGTAGACGGTCAAGCAGGAACGGAGCAAACCAACACCGCGGCAGTCGCTCCTCAGAATAGTGCGAAGGATCCACAGTCACAACGAGCAAGTTTGCCTTTTCTTGATTGGGCAAGCTCGTTAAACAGCAATGTTCGTCTGCTGCTGATTGTTGTCGTTGTTGGAGCACTGGGGAGCTTAGTTCACGTTCTGCGTTCGTTCTATTGGTATGTCGGGAATCGGAACTTGAAGGAGAGCTGGCTTCTTATGTATTTCCTGCTTCCCTTCAGTGGCGCAGGATTAGCCGTACTCTTCTTTCTGATCGCTCGTGGATTGTCATCACAGCCGGTCAACGTTCAATCGTCTGTTGATGGTTACGCCGCCATGGCTGCTCTAGTCGGCATGTTCAGCCAGCAGGCACTCGCGAAGCTTAAACAGATCGCCGAGGGTTTCTTCTCTGCAGCGGAGAAAGGGAAAGACCAAGCTGTAATTGCTTCGAGTCCGAAGCTCGTCAGCGTCGCCCCGGCACAAGGGTCCACATCTGGCGGCACGAAGGTCATTATCACCGGAATATCTTTGAAGGCCGTATCGCAAGTTCTGCTTGATGGCTTGCCTGCGACGAGAATGTCCGTCGATAGCGATACGCAAATCACGGCGGAGGTCCCGGCGCACCTTGCCGGAAAAGTGGATGTCGAAGCGGTGACCATCGGAGGACAAAAACTATCACTGACGGGAGCGTTTGTGTACGTCGATCCAATTCCGTCTCCGGGGATTCAGCCCATAAATCCGACAACTGAGACTCCAGTTGGGGCTGCTGCTGGTCGCGACGGTCAATGACTGAAGCTCGCCAGATCGCTAAGAGCGAAAAAGTGACAATCAACATCGATTCAACAGGCGAAAAGCGCATCTCGGAATCAAGCGCCCCTAGACGAGAAGGACGCGAAGAGACTTTGCGCGATTATCTCGAGTACCTGATTCCCGGAGTTACCGGGCATACAGCCCCAACATGGCCTCCCGATGCTTTCGGTCTAGCAGCTGCGACCCTCCACAGGTCCGGCGCCTATAGCACAATTTTCAATGGCTCTCCCGCTGACAAGAACTGGGGTACCACGATGCGCGAGACTGGGACAGCATGGAGGAGCGCTTGGACCGACTCCTCACGTCATCGAACAGTTCTACCGAACAACATCACGAAATGGTGGGATGTCGTAAGAGCTGCCGCATGCTCGGACATCCCGATTTCTAGAGTAAAGCTAAACGAGAAATTGGCCGACGCACTTCTACGCATCTGCGTTTGTGCCGATGAGGCATCTAACGGCGTCGGGATACCGATTTCTAATCCCGAGATGCCGAAACTGGACCGACGTGAGATTGTTCCTCCAGGACTGACGATCGGGTCAGACCCCTTTCAACTCCATGCGGACATGTTGCTTCTGCCGAAATCAACTGGGTCTTCTCTGTGCGAGCTAATTCACCACTCAAAGCTCCGAGTGTTGCCAAAAATGCATACACCTCAGTCCGGTTTGACCATACGCGCGTTCTCGCATCATTTGGCTCTTTGCATGCCAAATGAGGTCCATTGCGAATGGCACATGCTTCCGGTAAATACTCAGGGCTTCTGTCTAAACCTTCTTCTCGTGCCTTGGCCTAAAGTCGTTCGCCCTGCACAGTTCCAACCCGCCCCTGGGCCGAAACCAACGATTCATGATGGGTCGCACGAGATGTTTACGCTGCACGCAAATAACTTTCAAGAAGAGGACGTAAAGAGGCTGGCAGCGGTGTTGAAAGAGGCAACTGATCAGGTGGGGAGAATCGATGGCGTAGTTTTGCCGGAGTTGGCCCTTGACGATCAGCGCCATCAGGTCGTTAAGAATGCGGTGCTGGACAACGACTCCTTCATGGTTTCTGGAGTAGGTTCTCCGTCAAGGCGGAACCACGTGGGCAAGAATTGCGTCGCACTCGACATTCCAATCGTAGGGCTCGACTTCCAGACCAACATCAGACAGGGTAAGCACCACCGTTGGAAACTGACTAAGTCCCAGATTCTGCAGTATGGTTTGAGTACGCATCTGAATCCGGCAGCATCATGGTGGGAGCATATTTCTATCGCCGAGCGCCGGCTGGCTTTTATTGCAATGAGGCCATGGCTCGTCCTTTCCGTGCTTGTGTGTGAGGATCTTGCACGGCCCGATCCGGCCGGAGATATCCTACGAGCTGTCGGCCCTAACCTGGTGATCGCGATCCTAATGGATGGGCCACAGATCACGGATCGTTGGTCGGCACGATACGCGACGGTACTCGCGGACGATCCAGGCTGCTCGGTTCTATGCCTGACCAGTGCCGGGATGGCGGAATTAAGCAAGCCGCGACCTGGAGGAGCTAGTAGATCGCAAGCAGTAGCGTTGTGGAAAGACCCAGAGCGAGGCTTGATCGAGATTGATTTGCCTCCAGGGGCGGATGCAATTGTGCTGAACATCTCTGTTGACTACAAAGAGGAATGGTCGATTGATGGCCGTAGCGATGGAGGTGCAACTGGTTATCCGATCTTGTCAGGTGTTCACTACATCACCACAACAAAGGCGCACCCGGGCAAGTTGCCACCGATCGGCCAAAAATCGATGACTACCCTCTCTCCGGTCGAAGCTTCAACACTTTCCTTACTTGCACGTCATCATAATGTTTCGCGGAAAGAATATGCAGAGTTGATGAATCAGGACGCTCTGTCAGTTCAAGCAAAGCGCATTGCGGAAGAGCTCTATTCCAACGGCCGACGCATGAAGCAGCAAAGACCGAAAAAACGGAGCAGCATTGCGAGAAAAACGGCGCAGGAGATCCGCACTTGGGCGGATGCTAATCAACGAATTGCAAGGGCCGGCCCCCTCGCAAAGTATCGGCGCCCAGTCGTCTCGTCTGACGAGGAGT
>Ga0070732_10000238_pt1 | contig 39583 bp, 35 predicted proteins | sample Coa_R1_5_FD_66449 | JGI IMG/M metagenome (GOLD analysis project Ga0070732, IMG submission 66449) | Surface soil microbial communities from Centralia Pennsylvania, which are recovering from an underground coalmine fire - Coalmine... | ecosystem: Environmental > Terrestrial > Soil > Unclassified ... | reverse complement strand
TGTCGTTGAGCGCCCGTAGTGTACGATCCGAAATCGTTCCTGTCATTCAAATTACCATTTGATTTCACAAAAAACAGTTTCGTTTCAGGGGGGGTGTGTGTTTTTCCAAGAAATGAAACGAAAGCCTGTGACTACTTTTTCCCCTTTGGATCCAGGTTCATGTCCAAGTCCTCCTTTGTGACTTTCGATTCCACGCCATTGGCGGGCACTTCCATTTTGCAAACCCAAACTAGGGCATTGAGCACCAGCTTGCGGAAATCGTCGTTGCCCCAGTTGTCATGGAAATGGCCGCCGGTGAAGCCGAAGCCCCGGCCACCGTCGGGCCGCTCCACCGCCCACATCATCGCCTCCGGCCGGCCCTTCTCTTTCTGAATGTGCGGGTATGGGCCCTTCGGGTATACGTACGGCCCGTCACGCACCTGATCCGACGGTTTGGCCACCAAGAGCGGCGTGAATTTCGTTGAGCCTTCCGAGACAGCGTGATCGGCCGAGAAGCCGTCGGCGAAGCGCATATTGAAATACCATTCATCCTTCACATCGAATGGCTTCACGCCGCGAGCGATCGGATGATCCGGGAACTTCTCGATCTTCGGCGTCCAAATTGGGTTGCAGGAAAATGCGTTTTCGTAATAGCCGCCAATCCAGGCCAGGAACTCTGGTCCGCCCGTCTTGTCCGGAATTTCCACGCCATAATGCATACAGCCGAAGCCGACGCCCTTTTGGATGAGTCTCCGCAATGTTTGCAAATGATTGCCCTGAATGGCTGGATGCCCGCCACCGCCGTCGGCATAGATGACGACGGCGTCGGCATCATCGAAGGTCTTTTCGTCCTTCACCCAGCCGTTGTCGTGAACTTCGACCTTCAGGCCTTTCACATTGGCCAGGCATTTCTCAAGCAGCAGGCAGCCGGCGTGGAATTCATGCATCCGCGGCGGATGGCTCGGCTTGCCGGCAATGAGGACAAGCTTCTTGGGCTTCTCAGGCTCATCGGCGAGCGAATTGCCCATCGCGAAGAATCCTAGCAGCGAAACGACAATCCCAAATCTGGATAGCAACGACAACATGGCGCAAATCCTGAAGCACAAGGATAATGGTCCGTTTGGGGCATCATATTCCGAAGAAAGCCGGAATTCACTGGCCTTGGCGTCATTCATTATGCATGATGGAGAAAAGACCTGCCTGATTTACTCGTCCCGGCATTCAGCCGCTTTTCGTAAGTTTGGGAAGTAAATGAGCATGCTTCACCGTCGTGATGCGATGATCCGGCTAGGACAGCTCGGCCTTGGCACATTGACGCTGCCGTCACTGTTGCGCGGCCAGGCCTTGGCCAGCACACGCCATTCTCCCGTGCAGCGTGCCGGTGCCGATTCCTGCATTTTCGTCTTCCTGTGGGGCGGGCCGCCGCAGCAGGATTTGTGGGACATGAAGCCCGAGGCGCCGCAGGGCATTCGCAGCCAATTCTCGGCCATCAATACGAAAGTGCCCGGCATCCAGATTTGCGACCAGATGCCACAATTTGCCAAGCATACCGACAAAGTGGCGATCATTCGCTCGGTGTCGCATGGCAGCAATAACCACGAGCCGTCGGTCTATCACATGCTCACGGGCCGGCAAAATCCGTCGTTGGTCGTGCCCCGCAATCAACGCAACCGGCGCGATTTTCCGAATTTCGCCTCGATACTAGCCAGCTTTCAGCCGCCGAGTGACATGCCGGTCAATGTGACGGTTCCGCGTCCCATCGGCCACGACGGCGTGACCTATTCCGGGACCTATGCCGGCTTTCTCGGGCCGCGCTACGACCCGCTGGAAAAATCTGCGGCTAAAGGCTCGCGCGAGGAAGCCCTGCACCCCACCACGATGCTGCCCGATTTGAACGAAACGCGGCTGCAAGCCCGAAACGGTTTGCTCCGGCTGCTTGAAGAGCAAGACCACCGGCTGCAAAGCCGCGGCATGCAGGAACTCGATGAATTCCGGAGCCAGGCGTTGCGGATGATTACCTCGCCCGCTGCGCGCCGGGCCTTCGACTTGGATAAAGAGTCGCCGCGCGTACGCGATCGCTATGGCCGAAATGAATACGGCGAGAGCTTCCTTCTCGCTCGCCGTCTGGTTGAAGCCGGTGTGAAGTGCGTGAGCATCATTTGGATGTACATCATGCCCAATGGCGGCGTATCGAATGTGTGGGATAATCATGGCGGCACAGCGGGCCTCGGCGCAATAACCGGGTACGCCATGCTAAAAGAGAAGTACTGCATTCCGCCGCTCGACTTGGGCCTGTCGGCGTTGCTCGAAGACTTGTCCGACCGTGGCTTGTTGGAGCGAACGCTAGTGGCCGCCGTAGGCGAATTTGGCCGCACACCAAAAATCAACAACAACCAAGGCCGGGATCATTGGGGCGCCGTGCAATCGGCCATCCTCGCCGGCGGCGGCATTCGCGGCGGTCAAATCTATGGCGCTAGTGACAAGATCGCCGCTTACCCCAAGGAAAACCCTGTCTCGCCAGAGGACTTCCTGGCCACCATCTATCACGCCATGGGCCTGTCGCCGGAAATGGAAATCCACGACCGCGAAGGCCGCCCGCATCGGTTGGTGGACGGCAAGCCGGTGCTGGGATTGTTTGGGTGATGAAACGAAGAAGGACCCGAAGAGCACAAAGGAGGCACAAAGACCACAAAGAAAATACTCGATCTCTTTGTGGTCTTTGTGCGCTTTGTGTCCTTTTTTCACTTCAACCCAAAATGCTTGATTCCGACAGTCACCGACTTTTTTCCCTTGAAAAGGTCATACGTCGCTTCCATCTCTTTGATGTTATCGAACCAGCCCACTATATACGCGGCCCCGAAGCTTTCGCCGGCTTTCACTTTGTGGCCATGCAGTTCCTCGATCATGCAGACGTAGCCGCGCTGGTGGCACCAGGCTTCGTACACCGCCGTCGGGTCCAGCGTCATGCCGGCCAGCCACGGACCGGGCTTGCCGTCTTGCTTCACCTGATAGGCTCGAATCATGCGCTCCGGGATTTTGCCCTCTTTGCGCTGATACAGAAATTTCTCGTCGGGACTGAAATCGTTGGCAAACTCCTTGGCCGGAATCATACCCACGTAGCTCAGGTAGACTTGCTCGAAGCTATCGTCTTGTTTGTGCTTGATGTGGCCGGGCATGTCGATGCGGTAGAAGAGATCGTCCACGTCGTTGGCGCTCGTGATGCGCTCGCTACTGAGGAAGTAGCGCCGTCCGGGTTGGAAGACAAGCGTCTGTTCCCACTGTGAGCCGGCCTTCAACCCTTGAGCCGGCTGCGTGAACGTGAATTTGAGGCGAACCGCGACGAAATCCTTGCCTTCGATTACTTCCGGTACCAACTTCTTAGCCTGCGTGCAAATTTGCGGGCCTTCGACGTAATGCTTCGGCAAGTTGCCGTGAACGCCACCACGGCCGTAGCCGTCATCGCGCCAGCCGGGGGCGAGCAGAAAGTCCATGATGTGGAGACCGAAGCCCAGGTCTTTGGCGCCGGTTTTCTTGTCGAGCAGCGAACCAGCTGCAATACCGCTGACGTAGTCTTTCTTGTTGATACGGGCTTTCAGCGAGGCGGTTTCGATCTCGATAGCATCGTCGGTTTGGCGGACCTGGATCTTCGGCGGCTCGGCGGAGGAGGTCCCAGCTATTGCAAGCACGGTGCAAGTGGAAATCAGCCAGCGCATGGGGCATTCCTCTTAACAGGTCCTATTCGGCCTATAGGACCTATACGTGTGGTTTGCCCACTTGGGTAGAATAAAAGTGCACCTATTTAAAACTCCCTATGCGTTATCTTGTCACCGCCCGTGTGAAGCCCGGCAAAGAAGCGGAGCTTCTGCGCGCCATTGAAAAACGCTCCCTCGGCGCCGGTTCCGTGGCCGGCGATGAGTATCTGCGCAACATGCAAGACGCCCGGCTCTGCGACAATGGCCGCATCAAGTGGGTGGAAGTCTGCTTCTGCGACGTGCCGCTGGCCGAAGAGCGGCCGTACTGGGAGGAATACTTCGAACTGGTGCGCGTGCAGGATGCTCATGCCCGCCACCGTTGCCGCGACCTCACCGGCGAAGAGCCGTGGGCGTGTTGTGAATGCGATTGCACCGTGAGGCTCGAACAGCGGCTGGCGAGCAGGCGCGAGTCATTTCTCGAAGTGCTTCGGGCGGCCGCCGATGAGTCCAGTTTGCGTTGCGAATGAAATGCTGCGCGGCCTGCTCGGCGACATTCTGCCCGTTTTCTCGTGGGAAAACGCGCCGCGTTTCAGATTTCACGAAAACACAGAGTAACCCCGTGAAATGAAACGCCAGCTGGTGAAACGCGGCGCGTCTGGCCACGGCAAGACCGCATTCCGAGCCTGCTTAGTCAGAAGTAGCACCGGCTGTGTCGTGCAGGCACGCACTGAAGTACTGAATCCCACGAGCGACTCTGCCGTATCAGAGTCTTTCTTCCTACAATCACCAAATCTTCACTCGCCGCGTACCTGTCGAGCCGCGCCGGTAACTCTCTCACGGCCAGCGACCCTTTGCGCAAGGAGACTCCGCAGTGAGTCAGAATTCGGACCCCAATAGCGGAAAACCGCCGAACACCGCCATTACTTCGACACCTGCCGTGAAACCAAAAGAGCCCTGGGATGCAGCGGACAAGCCAGCCCCGGCGGCGCCGGTTCCCGATACTCATCCGTCGGCCATCTACTTCTTCTTCTGGGGTGAATTCGCGGAGCGAAGCTCGTACTACGGCATGCGGGCCATTCTGTTCTTATATATCACTACGGCCCTACACTATGCTGCCACGGATGCCGCACCGTTGTATGCGGCCTTCAAGATGGGCTGCTATTTGCTGCCGCTACTGGGTGGCTTCATTGCGGACCGCTGGCTGGGCCGGTACTGGACCATCGTCGGCTTTTCGGTTCCGTACGTGGCTGGCCACTTTATTCTGGGCTTTTCCGATCCGACGATTCTCGGCGACGCCATCCAGGGCTTGTCGCCGGAGCGGCTCACCTTCCTCGCGCACATGTTCCTTTTTGTTTCCTTGGCGCTCTTGGCCGGCGGCAGCGGCGTCATCAAGCCAAATATCTCGGCTTTGCTGGGCCAGACTTATGATCAGAAGCGGCCGGGGAAAGAACGACTGCGCACGTCCGCATTCTTGTGGTTCTACCTGGCCATCAACGTCGGCGCTTTGATTTCGCAACTGACACTGCCGGCAATCCGCGAATGGTACATCCTTCACCATCTCACTCCGGAAGCCGCGAAACAAGCGCAGGATCTGCTAGCGCAGGGCAAGGGCGAAGGGATTTACAAACTGGCTTCAGCCGAGGTGGTTGGCCGGGCGTACCAGATCGCGTTCATGTTTCCCACCGTCCTAATGGCGATTTCGCTGGGAGTCTTTGCCATCGGCAAGCGCACCTATGCCACCGAAACGATCAACCGCGCCAAAACTCCCGAAGAGCGCTTGCAGCAGTTTTACGACATGATCTTCCTGGCCGGTATCTTTGGATTGTTTGCTCTCTTCTTTGGGCTCGACATTGCCATATCGCAATGGGTCCGCGAGAGTCGTCAGCAACTGTGCCGCGCCATTGCGATTGTGATTATCTTGCCGGCAGTGCTGGTGATGATTGCCTTTTCGGTGCTGTCAGCCGGCAAACGCACCTTTGCGAAAGAGAAAGAAGGCGGCCGTGGATTGACTCCAGCCGAGCAGAAGCAAAATTTCCGAACGCTGGCATATCTCCTGGCTATCTTCGGCCTCGTGATCCTGTTCTGGTTCGGCTACGAACATAACGACACGCTTTGGATTTCGTTCATTGGCGATTACGTAAATCTGAGCGTCAAGATTCCGTTTGTTTCGAAGCCAATCAGTTTTGCGGCGGACCAGCTTCAGTGGCTAAATGCTTTGTTTGTCATCATCCTGGTGCCCACGTTCAACATCACGTTCGCGAAGGTCGATCCGGAGATGGTCATTTTCACGCCCATGCGCAAGATTCTGGCCGGCTTTTTCCTGACAGCGGCCGCCGTCGGTATTATGGCGCTTGCCGGATTCATTGTGGACGCCAACCCAGGCCAGAAAGTATCGTACATCTTTCCGGCGCTGGCATATATCGTGCTGACCTTTGGCGAAGTGCTGCTTTACGGCACAATGCTCGATTTGTCATACGCGGCCGCGCCAAAGACGATGAAAGGCTACGTGACCGCTTGCTTCTTGCTCACCAACACCCTGGCCAATTTTATGAACATCGTATGGATGCCAATGTACGGCGGCTCGCTGAGCGACCCGCCAGAAAAACGCGGCCCGCTGGGGCCGGGAGTGTTCTTCGCCATCACGACGGCGGTAACAGTTGCCGCGGGCGTGTTATTCGTTTACATCGGCAAGAAGTTCCAGGAGAGCAGGAAAGGATTGGCGAATGCGTGACCACGCTTGCGGCTTTGCGCTCGGTTCCAAAAATCAAAGCATTCGATTCTTGGAAGCGAGCGCGAAGCCGCAAGCGGCTGTGCGTTGCTTACTTCAATTCCTTGAAGTGGATATCCTTGAACGTCACTTCCATCGGCGTCTTGGTGACGTGCAGTTGCCAGGCGATGATGCCGTTTTCGGGCATGATATCGAAGTCCTGGTCTACCGTCGTCAAGTCGTTGATCTTGATGGTCACGTGCTTGCCGGCGCACTTAATGTAGTATTCGTTGAACTCGCCTTTCTTCAGGACCTTTTGCACGGCGGACCAGTCGGCGCCCTTCATCATGTGGCCGCCGCCGACTTTGCCTTCCTTGCTGAAACGCTCGCCATACAAGCTGCCCCAGTAGCCTTCGCCGATGTCGCATTGCGGGCCGGCCACGGCGAAGTTCTTGCGGTCCAGCAACTCGCTGCGAATCTGGATGCCGCTGTTGTAATCGTTTCCACCCTTGGCGCGCACCTGGAACTTCGTCTCAAAGTCCTTGTACTTTTTCTTGCTGCAAAGAAAGGTATTCGATTTCAACCCTTCCGGCGGCGAAGTGCCGGTGATGACGCCGTTTTCCACTTTCCAGTACTGCATCAGGCCTTCCCAGTTATCGGGGCTGACGAATTCCTTGCTGTCATCGGCTCGAACCGAACCGGCGAACAACAATCCGAGGGCGAGCAATGCTGCGAGCAAAATTGAACGCATCTGGAAATCTCCTCGTAAGTTAGTGAGAGTTTAGGTCCGCTGTTGTTCTTTTCATGGTTGTATGCACGAAAACAAAAAAAGCGCAGGAAAACGACAGCGGCGCTGACAAGAGGCCGGGGAACCTGCTACACTTTCTCCTGAGCCTCGCCTGATCCTCTTGCTTGGGACTGGTTCCGCGAACCGCGTTGTTTTTTTGCGTCTCGAAACATCATGCCCTTTTTGCTACTGCTCTGCCTCTCCCTGGCGTGCTTGCCGGTGGACTGGCCCCCGCCCTTGGCCGGTTTGAAACCGATTCACAGTCTCCTGGGCACCACCGGGCTGGTGGCCATGCTGGGCGGGAGCGCCGGTTGGTTTGCCTGGCGCACCCGGCAGCGCGTGCAGCGTTCGGAGCACCGCGAAAGGATCATGCGCTACTACGGCCGGCGGCGCATGATGCATTCGCTGTCGCTGATGGCGATTTATGTGCTAATCCTTTACGGCCTCGGTTGGGGTTGGGCGGTGCAGGCCACCGCCAAGTCGTGGCTGGCCGATCGAATGCCGCCCGGCACAGAGTTGGCCATCCTCGCACCGTTGGTCGCGGGGCTCGTGCTGTCGTGGATCTTTTTCTACGATGCCGAGCAAGCGCTGCATGCCGGCGAGGGGACCAAGACGCGCGCGTTCGGCGGGCGCTGGCGCTACGTCGGCTTCCAGATTCGGCAAAACCTCGCACTGATTGCCGCCCCGATTGTTGTGCTGATCGCGGCGCAGGGGCTCATGCGGCAATTTCCCGAGACCTTCCGCGACGACCACGCTCAAACTCTGTTTATCCTCCCGATGGCCGGCAGCATGGTTGTGTTGATGCCGTGGGTCGTGCGCTTGCTGCTGCGGTTGGAACCGATGCCGCCGGGGCCGCTGCGCGATCGCCTGGAGGCCGCGGCGAAGCGTCTTCATTGCCGTTGCTCCGAGATTCTCATCTGGAACACACGCAACGGCATGGCCAACGCGATGGTAGTTGGCGTGCTGCCCTGGCTGCGCTACGTGCTGCTCAGCGACCGGCTGGTGCAAGACATGACGCCGGAAGAAGTGGAAGCCGTCTTCGGCCACGAAGTGGGCCATGTCAAGCATCAGCATATGCTGTACTATCTGGCATTTCTGGTCGGCAGCCTGGCCATTTTGTCACGGGGCAGTGGGCTACTCGAAGCCCAGGTGCGCGAACTGTGGCCGGCAGCCGAAGCATTCATGGAGGCGCGCGCATCCTGGCTGCAAAGCTGGCTTGCTTTACCAACGCTGTTCGGCCTGGCGGTTTATATCTTCACCATGTTTGGCTTCCTATCGCGCCGCTGTGAACGGCAGGCCGATGTTTTCGGCTGCCGTGCGGTTTCCTGCTCCGACCCGAATTGCAGTTGCCACAGCGAGCAGACGGTGCTCGCCGACAACGGCAATGCACTGTGCCCAACCGGCATTCGCACGTTCATGAGCGCGCTCGACAAGGTCGCAGTCCTCAATGGCATTAGCCGCACCAAGCCGGGTTGGCTGCACTCGTGGCAGCATTCGACGATTGAGCGCCGCGTCGGCTTCCTGGAGGGAATGATGGGCGATTCCGCGGTGGAGGCACGATTCCAGCGGCGATTGTTCCAATTCAAGATCGTCGTACTCATCGTCATTGCCACGGCGCTGGGGCTGCTGTGGCTGCCGGAAGCAATTCATTGGGCCAGCATCGCAACGTCCATGTGACGAAATTCGAAATCCGAAACACGAAATCCGAAACAATTTCAAAATTCCAAATCATAAACCCGACCCAGAGCCGACTTGGTTTGGAGTTTTGTATTTTCGATTTCCGATTTGTTTCGGATTTCGAGATTTTCATCTCGGATTTGATGTAGGGCATATTGCCTACTTGACTCCGGCCATATTCCCCCCATATTGATACCGCATTGAATCCCCATCTGGAGAATCTTCCATGTTGCAACGCCGAATCATTTTGATGTTGGTTTGTGTTACCGGCCTGACATTGGCCGGTCTGGCTTTGGCCCAAGATGAAAAGAAAGTGGCCAAGATGAAAGTGCTGCTGCCCGAGAGCGATGCTTCGCTCACCATCGAGGGCATGCCGACCAAAGCCACGGGCGAAATACGGAACTTCGAATCGCCGCCGTTGGAACCGGGCAAGGAATACAAATACACGCTCGTGGCGGTCATCAAGCCCAACAATTACACGACGATTACGCGCAAGCGCGAAGTCAAGGTGCTGGCCGGCAAGGAAGTGGAAGTGGACATGCGGGAGAACGACCCAGTGCATCCGGATGACGCCGTCATTCGCTTCGTGCCCACGCCGCCCGATATAGTGGAAGCGATGATTAAGCTCGCCGGCGTCGGCAAAGACGATGTGGTATACGACCTGGGTTGCGGCGACGGCCGGATGGTGATTGCGGCCGTGAAGCAGGGGGGCGCGAAGAAAGGCGTGGGCGTCGATATCGACCCGCAGCGCGTGAAGGAAGCGAAGGAGAATGCCCAGAAGGAAGGCGTGGCCGACAAAGTGGAAATCCGCGAAGGCGATGCACTCAAGGTGAAGGATCTCTCCGACGCCACTGTCGTTTTGCTCTACATGGGGAACGAATTCGATTTACTCCTGCGGCCGATCTTGCAGAAGCAACTCAAGCCCGGCGCCCGGATCGTGTCGCATCGGTTCACGATGGGCGACTGGAAGCCGGAAAAGACCGAAACGCTCACCGGCAAGGACGGCGACCGGTATTTGATTCACCTGTGGAAGATTGAAAAGAAGTAGTCAGGAGTCAGATTTGCAAAGCCCAGGGACTTCCGTCCCTGGGCTTTCACATTTGATATTCCATCCAGGCGTCGGCTGTTGCTTAAGTCCTTGGCTCTTCGGGCGGATTGTTCCCTGGCGGTTGCTTCCCGACGTGCGATGCCACTTGCCGGCCGATGATCGGCACATCTTTCGGGTCGCCTTCCGCGACCGGATGCTTCCAGAAGAACCGAAGCAGATAAATGGCCACGGCCGACAGAACAATCAGCACGATGATCGGCCGCCATTTTTCGGCCTCCTCGATCAAGCGGATGAACTGGTCGCTAAAAAGGTACGCCAACCAGAAGAGCAGGCTCACGCCAGGGATGGCGTAGATGCCGTCGGCAATCAAAAATTTGATGAACGGCAGTCGGTGCGAGCCTGCCATGAGGAAGATCGGGCTGCGCAACCCCGGGGTCAGCCGCGCGCCCAGCAAAATCCAGATGCCGTATTTCTGAATGCGTCGTTCGATGCGCTCCTGTCGATCTGGCGGCAGCAAACGGCGGCGTACCCAGCTGTTTTGCAGCAGTTGGTTGCCCCAACGGTAGCCAATAAAGTAAAGAATTCCGTCGCCCATTACCACGCCGACGATCAGCACCGGCAGGTAAATCCACCAGCGCACGGGTGTGTCCGGGTGGCCGCAAACGGCCCCGGCCGTGACGATCGGAATTTCCTCCGGGATCGGCAAGCCGAGCGCTGCGGCGAGAAGGGTCGCCAAGGTAACGGCATAGATCCAAAGCGCATCAGGATCCCAAGGCACGCGCTCCTCCTCCGCTTGATTGCCGCGACTTTGCGGTTCTGTAGTTGTATTAGGGACGCGGGAATGAAGCAGCAGGGGCCTACGCACCGCAAATCTGGCACGACTGTTTTATCCACACGTTTCGGGAATAATTGCTACCCCATTCCTTGTCTGCCCAGAATTCGTAACCCAAAGCGTAAATTCCAAAATGGTAACGCTTTTTGACTTGTCAACACGTATGCTATCGGTCAGAATCAGAAGGATAGTCAAATTCTTCGGGCCGGCTCCGGAACGGCTTGGCGGAAGTTGAGAGGCGAACATGTCTACCCTTGGCAAGGTCTTGCTATTTCTAAATCTCCTACTTGCAATCGGCTTTGTAGTCCTGGTTTCGATGGACTATGGCAAGGTGAAGCAATGGAGTCAGGCGGCTCTGGTTCACCGGATTGTGCGAGATGGTTTGCCGATCAATGATCACGACGTCGACCCAGATGTCCCCGACACGAAGGTTGTCGATGAGATCGGTCCAGACACGCTGAACCAGATTTACGCGGTGAATCCAGGCGCTGCCTCCGGTGGCGGAGCGTTTGCCGGCCTGCCGAAGGTGAAGACCGTTGAGGCCGAGCTGGAGCAGGTGCGCAAAAAGACCGAACAGATCATCACGTCAGCGACCCCAGCCGAACAGCCCAATGCTTTTTCGGCGATCATCGTGCCCACCTGCCGCACGCTGGGCGAGCGGCTCCAATGGGAAAAGCTCATCGCCGAATACAAGAAGCTTGTGACGGAAACTATACCGGACGCCGAAAAGGCCAACGACGCCGCAAATCTGCAAAAGCTCCGATCCGACCAGCAGCAGCGTTACGATGCGCTGTTGAAGGAAGTGAACGATCGCTTCGTGAATGCTAAGTCGCCGCCGAATCGCAGCACGAGCCCGCAAGCCAATCGGCAAGAGATTCGTTTGAATGTCGCTCTGCTGCTGTTCGCGATCGAGAGCAATGCCGAATGGCGCCAGCGGGTGATGACGGTCGTGGGGATGGAAGCTTACATCGCTGCCATTTCGCGCCATGCCGACCAGTTGACGCAGATGGCCACCGACATGCAGCAGTTGCTGCAAAACGACCTGGCCACGTTCAATAATCAGTATGATTCGCTGCTCAACCGCATTCAAAGTGAGGCCGAAGAGCTTCACCTGCTCGACCAGTACCTCGCCGAACTCAACACCTACCTCAAAGAACGGCAGACGTTGGTGCAAAAGCGCCAAACGGAATTGGAACAGCAGACCAAGAACCTCGAAACGATGACGGCCCAGGCCAACAAGGAAATCGCCAAGTTGAGCGCGATTCAAAACGACCTGTTCGCGATTCAGCAGCGCCTCGGCGTCACCATGGAAAAGAACGACAAACTGGAAGCGGATCTTCGCAAACTGGAACAAAAGAAATAACGAGCCGGAAGCAGAAATAACGAGCCGGAAGCGTAAGCGACGGAGTTCGACGCAAGGGGATCTTCGATGTTGACTACATTCGGAAAAATCTTCGTCTTCTTGAACGTGATTGTGGCCCTCGGCCTGCTCGCGGCCACGGCCGTGGTCATCAAGGAACGCGTGCAGTGGAACTCGATTCCGGAAAAGCAGCTCAAGGGCGAGGTCGATAAGTACCGCGACCAGATCAAAGACCTGGCGGAAGCTCGCGATCGCGCCGAAGCGAAATGGAATACCGCGAACACCGCTCTGTTCAACAACGAAAAACTGCGGCCGGCCAATCAAGATTTTTACGAAGAGCAGATGCTGATCGCGAAGACCGGCAAGGACAAGAAGGGCCAGCCGGTCAATCCGCCGGTGGTAGTGTTCGCCCAGCCGCTGAATTTCAAACGCCAGGGCCAGCCGCCGCTTCAAGTTCGCGGCCAACCGGCCCGCGAATTGAAATACTACACGGAAACGATCATCGCGCGACAGAGAGAGATATTCAAACAACAGGAAGCGGTCGCGGCGGCCCAGCAAGAATACGAAGCGTTGAGCCGCCGGCTGGATCAGGAAAAGCTGGACGACCGCGGCATTTACATGATGCAGCGAAGCGAGCGTGACGCCAAAGAACGGGCAATTGCCGAGCAGGATTTCATCAAGCCATTGCTCGCCAACCGCTACTCGGAGCTGGTCCTGGCCCTGAAGCGCGAGCAGATTCTGTCGCAGCGGAAAGCGGAGTTGGAAAAGGTAACCGCGGGCGGGCAATAGCCAAAATGCCAGCATTGTAGAACGGGATTTATTCCGTTCTACAAGATGGTCGAACGGAATAAATTCCGTGCTACAGCAAACAAATGATGTCTTGACACGAAAACAACAGGCCGGCATAGTCCCGCACCAATAATCCGGGGAACAGCTTGCCTGCATCGATTGTTCAGCAAAGAGTGGTTCCGCGAGCTTGCGGCGGTTCGGGGTGAGAGCTTGCCGGCCAAAGTTCGCTTGGAGGTTCCGACATGACCGTCCTGGGCAAAATCCTTGTGTTCGTCAACCTGGTGTTCAGCCTCGCCGTCGCCGGCCTGATTGTCACGGTCTTCATGACCCGCACCAACTGGCGCAACGGTTACGACGAAGTCAAAAAGGAACTCAGTATCTCGGAAGCTAGCCGGGCAGCGGACCAAGCTTCGTACAAGAGCATCGTGGAAGCGAAGGAAGCGGCCAACACACAGCTCGAACAAAAGAATGTTGCTTTGCAGAACGATATTCTGGCGCTCAATGGCCGGGTCACTGCTTTACAGGCTGACTTGGCCCAACAGAAGACACTGGCAAATACCGAACAGTCGAACAATGTGGCTTCCACCAGAGAGATGCAGAAGCTGCAAACAGAGCGCGACATGCTGGCCGAGCAGAAGACCGAGCGCGACAAGAGAATTCTGGCGCTGGAAAAGAGCATTGTCGATCATCGCAATGAAGCCGTCTCGGCTCGCATTCAATCGAACTCGCTGAACGAGCGGCTCCAGAAAATGATGATGCAAGTGGAAGTGCTCACTCGCGAGAATAGTCAGTTGAAGGCTTCGGGCGCGGTGGCCACCAACGCCTACAAGCCGGCCCCGGTGGAAGTGAAGGGCCAGGTCACGGGCGTGGCAGACAATCTGGTCACGGTGTCGCTCGGCAGCGATCACGGGCTGAGCGTGGGCACGATTCTTCAGGCGTACCGGCTGTCGCCGAGCGCGCAATACCTGGGAACGGTCACGATCACGAATATCGAAACCCACCGCGCCGCCGGCCGTTTCACGCCCGCCGTGCGCAACGCCACCATCATGAAGGGCGACACGGTGGACACGAAGGTTATTGGTAGCCCGCAGTAGCAGATGGGCCGGGAGCGCAAGCGACCGGATCGGAGAACTCGCTCCATCCGGTCGCTTGCGCTCCCGGCTCCTGAAAAGAGGACAGATTCATGGCAATTACCAGTCGCTTCGGCCGGCCGCAAACGGCCAAGCCACGGAACGACGTTTACATCGGGCTATTGGTTGTCGCGCTGGTCGCGATGATCGCCAGCTGTGTACTGCTGCTTGTGGAAAAGAGCTCCATGGCCGGCCCGCCGCCGACCAAGGTAGTCCCGGCCCAGGCGCGCTTTACTGGCTTCGACACGGAAAAAGGGAAGTGATTTGTGGTTTGTAGTGGCCGCATTTATGCGGCCGATGTTGCCCCGATAAATCGGGGCACTACAAACTTCATCGATCGGGGAGAATCGCACGATGGCAACGAAGACGCGCAACCGGGCCGAGCGTGAGTCCAAACCGCGGCCGAAGAGCGATGCATATACCGGGCTTTTAGTAATTTCACTGTTGGCCATGATCACGGCCTGCGTGCTCTGGTACGTCGATTACGATTCGTTTGGCAAGGCCGCGCCGCCGAAGCCGCAGGTCGCGGCGCCGGGCCAATCGACGCCACCGCCGATTCCAACCGCCCCGCCCGCTTCCGAGACGCCGGCCACGCCGCCAAAGGACGAAACGCCGGCGACGCCGATGCCGATGCCAATGCCAATGCCGGAAACGCCCATGCCGATGCCGCCGATGGGCTCGACGCCGCCGATGGGGCCGCCGAATATGCCAATGCCGCCCATGGGCTCGACGCCGCCAACGGGTAAGCCGCCGATGGGCCCGAACATGCCCATGCCACCCGCGGGGCGCGGCACGCCAATGCCGCCGAAGGGACCGAGCGGCATGTAACCAGTTCGCCAAAACCAAAAGAGGTTAGCCGCGAGGCGGAGTCCTCGGAGCCGAGCGCTCGGCTCCGAGGACTCCGCCTCGCGGCTAACCTCTTTTGTTTCCTTATCCCTTCTTGCTCTTCGGCGGCTTGTCGTGGCGTGAGAAGTAGCCTACCAGGCTCTCGAATTCTTTGCGGAGTTGATCTTTGCGCTGCCGGTAGCTCTGCACGGTGCCGTGCGGCTTGTCATACAGCGTGCGCAATTCCTTGCAAACTTCCATCATTCGCCGCAAGTTCGCCATGTCGGTCGCCACGATAAACGGGCTCTTGGAAATGGACTGGTAATTTATCTCCAGACCCTCGGCAAACATACGGTTGACGCGCTTCACATCATCAGCCATTTCGCGCTCGGCGGCGCGGAGACCCTCATTTGGGCTCAGGCCACGGGCCATGGCGGTGTCCATCGCCTTGGTGTACGTTTCGAGAGCGCGCAAATACAAATCGCCGATGTAAATCATTCGCGACAGCACCGTGTTGGCCTTGAACCAATCCACCAGATCGGGCGTGGCTTCGTTACTTTGGCCTTGCGCTTCGAGCATGCCGTCGCGCAAGTCTTCCAGCATGACGGCGAAAGCGATCCCTTCCCTGTCCTTGGTCTTGGCGGTAATCATGCCCAACACGCGGCCGAGCGAATCGATCACCGGTCCGCCCGAGTTGCCCGGGTTGACCGCGATATTCAACTGGTAAAGGGTTGGCCCTTCCGGCGATTTCCAGATCGTGCTCATCATGCCGCGGCTGAGCGCGTTCTCGAGCATCGCTCCGTCGCCCAGGCCGGGATTGCCCACAGCCAGCACTTCCTGGCCGCTGCGGAACTCGTAGAATTCGGCCAATTCCAGGGCCGGCACTTCGTTGCAATCCACCTGGAGGTACGCAATGTCGCGCTTGCGATCGGCCCAGATGAATTTGGCCTTGTACGGTCCGCGATGTTTCTTGTCTTGGACCGACGGGAAATGCAGGCGTATGTCTTCTTCGAAATCAAGGTTGATGACGTGGGCATTGGTGCAGACGACACCGCTGGAAAGGAGAAAGCCGCTGCCGTGCCCGAATTTGCCTTTCACGACCGCCACCGAGGGCTTGCATTGCTTGGCCAGTTCTTCCGTCGAAAGCGGCTGATTCGGGGCGGGCTGCTTTTTGTTTTCTGTTTCGCCGACGTCGGCGACGATCGGGACATCATCGTAATGCTTCGGGCCGAGGGTCCGGCTTAACACCAGGTAGGCCGGCAGCGCCGCCACGAGAATTACTGCTGCGAATATCGCCAACTGTTTGCTGGTCATGGGGGGAACCTCTGCGTCGTGCGAAATCGAGTTGTCCGAATTTGCCGGTGTGTCTCTGAAGGCAATTTAGCATGAGTTTGCGGCCAAAGATGAGCGAAACTTTGTGAAATTCATGTGCGACGCAACTTCTTATGGCTCTTCATATTCTGCCTGCCTGTGAAAAAAGTCACAATCTTAGGGCAAAATAGCACTTGCCAAGGTCGAATAGCCTAGAATACAAATAGTAGTGATTTGGTTCTCTTTCCAATGGATGGGCCGGCGCATGGCCTTACTTAGCAGAAAGACCGACTACGCCCTGCTCATCTTGCAGTATTTGCACGAGCGGCCGCACGGCGGCTGTGCCCGCGAGATCGCGGACCGGTTTCAGATTAGCCGGGCGTTTGTGGCCAATATCCTGAAAGAGCTTTGCCACAAAGGATTCGTCAGCAGTCACCGGGGCGTGAAAGGCGGCTATATCTTGCATCGCCCGGCCGAGGAAGTGCCGCTGGTGCAGTTGATCGAATCGATGGAAGATCCGTTCCGGTTTGCTGAGTGCAATCAGCCGGTGGAAGACGATGGCTGCCACCTGATGCACATCTGCCCGGTGAAGGGCCCGATTGCGGAGATTCATCAGCGGATTCGCGAGATGCTCAGCCGGCTGACGTTGGCCGATATCTTCCGAACACCAGGAGCGGCGCCGGCATTGATTTCCGTTACAGTGCCGGAAGTGGCTGCGGTAAGTCATTCATAAAGTTGGGGAAAGCGAAAATGGCGGTAAGACTACCAATTTACATGGATAACAACGCCACCACGCGGTGCGATCCGCGCGTAGTGGAGGCGATGTTGCCATACTTCACCGAGAAATATGGCAACGCCGCCAGCCGCAATCATCCTTTCGGCTGGGAAGCAGAAGAAGCGGTGGAAGAAGCGCGCGAGCAGATTGCCCGCTTGATCGGCGCCTCGGCCAAGGAAATGGTCTTCACGAGCGGCGCCACAGAGAGCAACAACCTGGCCATCAAGGGCGCGGCCAGCATGTACAAGAAAAAGGGCAATCACGTCATCACGTGCATTACCGAACACAAGGCCGTGATTGACCCGTGCAAGCGCCTCGAGCGCGACGGCTTTCAAGTAACGTTTCTGCCGGTGGATCGCTATGGCCAGGTTCATCCGGAGCAAGTTGCCGAAGCCATTACCGACAAGACAATGCTCGTTAGCATCATGGCCGCGAACAATGAAATCGGCACGCTGCACCCGGTCAAGGAGATCGGGAAGGTGTGCAAGCAACGCGGTGTGCTGTTCCATTGCGATGCCGTGCAAGCTGTGGGCAAAGTGCCGATGAATGTCAACGAAATGGGCATCGACCTGCTAAGCATGTCGGCCCACAAAATCTACGGGCCGAAGGGCATGGGCGCGCTATACGTGCGCAAGAAGGATCCGCGGGTTCGGCTCGATCCGCTCATCGACGGCGGCGGACATGAGCGGGGCATGCGTTCCGGCACGTTGGCTGTGCCAAACATCGTCGGCATGGGCAAGGCCTGCGAACTCTGCCAGAACGAAATGGCAGAGGAAACGCAAAGGCTTATTCGCCTGCGCGAGCGGTTGCGGGCCGGCATCATGAAGCGCATCGACGAGACGTATATCAACGGCCACCCCACCGAGCGCTTGCCCGGCAACATCAACCTGAGCTTCGCTTACGTGGAAGGTGAAGCGCTAATGATGGGCGTGAAAGACGTGGCCGTATCGAGCGGTTCGGCCTGCACCAGCGCCAGCCTGGAGCCCAGCTATGTGCTGCGGGCGCTGGGCGTGGGGGATGAACTTGCCCACAGCAGCATTCGCTTCGGCCTCGGCCGCTTCAACACTGAGGAAGAAGTCGATTTTGTGATGGACCATGTGGCCGATGCAGTGAATCATCTGCGGAGCATGAGCCCGCTGTATGAAATGGCCAAGGAAGGGATCGATTTGAAGACGGTTTCCTGGGCGGCCCACTAACGGGAGCCCGCAGCGCGAGCAAGGGAGTTAATCTCATGGCATACAGCACCAAAGTTCTCGATCACTACAACAACCCGCGCAACGTGGGCAGCTTCAGCCAGGCCGACCCCAACGTCGGCACCGGCCTCGTGGGCGCTCCGGAGTGCGGCGACGTTTTGAAGTTGCAGATCCTCGTCAACCCGGAAACGGGCGTGATCGAGGATGCCAAGTTCAAGACGTTCGGTTGCGGCAGCGCGATCGCCTCGAGCAGCCTGGCCACCGAGTGGCTGCGCGGCAAGACCATCGACGAAGCAATGGCCATCAAGAATACGCAGATTGTGGAAGAATTGTCGCTGCCGCCGGTGAAGGTGCACTGCTCGGTCCTGGCCGAAGACGCGATCAAGGCCGCGATCAAGAATTACCAGGAAAAGCAAGTAGCACACAAGCAAAAGGCCGAGCCGGCGTTGGCGTAGTAGATCCCGAAGGCTCCGCGTGAGAGTTTGAATCGGCTGGTTACTTCCCTGGAGGCCATTCATGCTTCGAGTCAAGACTTGCCTGGCCGTGGTTGCCGTGTTGAGTTTGTGGCTTGGACTCAGCAACCTGGCGCGAGCCGAGGATTTCCCGAAGGGGAAATTCGCCATTACGTTTGACGGTATGACGATCTCGATCAAGTTCGACGACAAGGGCAAGTATCGCGTTTATCACGAAAACGACGTCTTGGTGGAGGGAAGCTACAAGATCACGAAGGATCAAATTGAATTCAAAGACGAAAAAGGGCCGGCCGTGGCGCCAGCCGATGTAGGAAAGCCGGGCAAATACAAATGGAAATTCGGGGACAAGAAGCTGACTTTCAGCAAGATCGAGGATGAAGTGATGAATCGGTCTCATGCATTGACGGCCGGTCCCTGGGCGAAAGAATAGTTTTTGGCTGACCCGCCGTTTGCGATGCAAGCGCAAGCGGTTTAACCTGAACTTTGGAGATTCTACTAAATGTCTACCGTTGCTGAACAAGCCACCGTTGGCTTGAAACAAGAAACCCCGGCGCCGACGACGGCCCCGATTGTGCTTACCGAAAAAGCGGCCGCTGAAGTGAAGAAGATCGTCGCGGACCAGGCGGCAGCCGGCGAGACGCGCCCGCTGCACTTGCGCATGCGCGTGGTGGGCGGCGGCTGCAGCGGCTTCCAGCACAAGCTCGACCTCGACCCCGAGGTGAACCCGAAGCTCGACGAGACCTTCGAGATGCACGGCGTGTCGGTCGTGATCGACAAGCGCAGTCTGCTATACCTTAGCGGAGTGACCGTCGATTTCCATGACGACTTGAACAAGCGCGGCTTCAGCATCTCGAACCCGAACGCTAAGGGAACCTGCGGCTGCGGCAGCTCGTTCTCGATGTAATGAATGGATCGCGTCGGAGCCGCGCACGAGGTAAGCGGCAAGATCTTGCCGCTTACTTCGTGCGCGGCTCTGACTGCTTCTCAAACGCTTCGATGAGCGAACTCGACCATTTTCAGCGCCTCGGCTTGCCGAGGCGCTTTGCGCTTGATCTTCGCGAGGTGGAGCGCCAGTACCTGGCCCGCAGCCGGGCCATCCACCCCGACTTCCATCAATTGGGCGCTACCAGCGAACAACAGGCGAGCCTCGACGCCACGGCCCGGCTCAACGAAGCTTATGCAGCGCTGCGTGACCCGTTCAAGCGGGCGGAGTATTTGTTGCAACTGGAACGCGGCCCCACCGCTTCCGAACAAAAGGAAATGCCCCCGGAGTTCCTCGAAGAAGTGCTGGAACTGCGCATGGCCATCGAGGAGCTTCGTGAAGTCGAACCGCCCGATTCGCTGCCAAGACGCGAGATGGAGAACCGCCTGGAGCATCGCCGCGCGATGATGCTTCAGGAAGTGGAAAACGATTTCGCCGCGATGACGCCGAGCAATCGCAAGGAAGCGCTTATTTCGATCCGCCGCCGGCTGAATGCGATAAAGTATATGCAGGGCCTGCTGCGCGATCTGCGGGCACAATGACGAGCCGGAAGCGTAAGCGACGGATCGCGGCGATCCGTCGCTTACGCTTCCGGCTCGTATAAAATGTAATCGATATCGGGCGTTTAGCTCAGTGGTAGAGCGCCGTGTTTACACCGCGGTGGTCAGGGGTTCGAGTCCCTTAACGCCCAGTATCGGACCGAGGCAGTGATGGACGCAGTGTCACCAATATGGCGTTGGGCTTTGGCCGATCGGCATTGTCCTTGCATGATCGACTGTCCCGGCCACCTGGTATTCATCGTATGTCCCAAATGCCGCAAGCTTGCTGTGGTTTGCGATGAGATAGGCATGGTGTTCGCCGAACCGCGCGACCTAACCAAGGGCTACTGTGGGCATTGGCGTGATCCATCGGGTGGCCACTGTCCAAATTGTGGCTCCGTCGAATTGGATGATTTTGAGTATGCAACTTTGGAGCAAGTCGAGGCGGCAGAGTTCACTCGGAGCCAGCTCATAGACGTCGGTTAGCAAGAGCTGACGGCACCAATAAGACGGTCAATCTTTGAATCTTTTGCGCGTCGGCAATCTTAGAATCATCAGGGCAATTCTTCATGTCATCCTCTTCCGTTGTCGGAATCGATCTCGGCACCACGTTTAGCCTCGCCGCGTACATGAAAGATGGCCGGCCGGTGGTTGTGCGCGATGCGAACGGCAATTCCCTGGTGCCGAGCGTCATTAGCTTTCATGAAGACGGCACAGTGCTGGTCGGGAGCGAGGCACGCAAGCATGCGCTCAGCGATCCGGAGCACACCATTTTCAGCGTCAAACGCCTCATGGGCCGGACGCTGGCCGACTTGCAGAGAGAATTGCCGCTGATTCCGCACCAACTGGTCGAGCGCGAAGTCGAAGCAGGCCGCAAGGTGCTGCACGTAATCATCGCCGGTAAGGAACACACTCCAGAAGAGCTTTCAGCGCTGATCTTGAAAGAAGTCCGGCGGCTGGCCGGCAACCCGACGCAAGCTGTCATCACCGTGCCGGCTTATTTCGACGACACCCAGCGCCAAGCCACCCGCGATGCCGGTCGCATTGCCGGGCTGGACGTGCTGCGCATCGTGAATGAACCCACGGCCGCGGCACTCGCTTACGGACTTGATCGCAAGAAAAGCGGTATCGTGGCGGTATACGACCTGGGTGGCGGCACGTTCGATTGTTCGATTCTATCCATCGACGAGGGCGTGTTCAAAGTCCTGAGCACCAATGGCGACACGTACCTCGGCGGCGACGACTTCGACCGGGCCATCATGCAAGTGGTTGCTAAAGATCTGGACCGCGATTTGAATCAGCGCGATCCGGAACTGTTGCAGCATCTGCGTGACATTGCGGAAAAGACGAAGATCGCGCTTTCGTCGGCAGAGTCTGCCGAGTTTGTTCTCGATGTGCCAAGCCGAGGCATCCATTTTCGCCGCATCTTCACACGCCTGGAATTCGAGCAATTGTTGGCGCCATTCATCGATCGCTCGCTGGAGAAGTGCCGCAACGCGCTGCGCGATGCCAACCTGACGCCGAAGCAAATCGAAGAAGTCGTCCTCGTCGGCGGTTCGACGCGCATACCGTTCGTTCGCCGGAAAGTTGAAGAGTTCTTCGGCCGCAAGCCGCACACAGAGTTGAATCCGGACGAAGTGGTGGCAATGGGGGCGGCCGTGCAGGCCGACATCCTTACAGGCGGCCGGCGGAACATGCTGTTGCTGGACGTCATCCCGCTCTCGCTCGGCATCGAAACCCTGGGCGGGGCCATGGACAAATTAATTTACCGCAACACTACCATACCAGCCCGTGCCACCACGCGCTACACGACCTTCGTCGATAATCAAACGGGCGTGGACATCACGATCTACCAGGGCGAGCGCGAACTGGTAAAGGATTGCCGCAAGCTCGGCAAATTCAAGCTCAGCGGCATCCCGCCGATGCCGGCCCAGATGGCACAAATTGATGTGACTTTCCTCGTTGATGCCAACGGAATTCTCACCGTCACCGCCAAGGAGCAACGCAGTGGCAAGGAAACATCGGTCACTGTGCAGCCCAGCCATGGCCTGACGCAGGCAGAAGTGGAGCAACTGGTGCTCGATAGCGTGGAGCATGCTCACGAGGACTTCACCGCCCGCCGCTTCATCGAGTTGAAAAACAAAGCTGACACCGACCTGCGGCATACTGAGAAGGGCCTTCGGCAAGCCGGCGACAAGATCACACCGGAACAGCGGCAGCACATTGATGCCGCCGTCGCTGCCACGCGCACTGCAATGCAGGGTCGCGACGTGGACGCGCTACATCGGGCCGTCGCCGAGCTTGGCCAGGCGACGAATCCGCTGGCCACCATTCTTATGAACACCGTGGTGCAGGCCACCTTGAAGGACAAGAAACTGGAATAGAATCATCCTGACACAAGGCCAGGGACTTCCGTCCCTGGGCGTTGAGCCGCAACAGGATGACCTACATGCCGGAAGACGTTCTCCCCGCCGATTCGCCGCCTCCGGAACAGAAAGCCCCCACGTTGACCAAGGCGCCGCCGTCGGACCGCAAATTTCCATGCAGCAAGTGTGGGGCCCGGTTGGATTTCGACCCCACTTCGCGCTCGCTCAAATGCCCGTACTGCGGGCACGTGGAAGAAATCAAGCCCGACAAGGTCGGCGTGCAGGAGCGCGACTACGAAGAGTACTTGAGCAAGCTGGCCGGCAAGCGCACGAAGCTCGAAGGCCGGTCATCGCAGGTTCGCTGCACCGGCTGCGGGGCTGTGGTGCTATTGGAAGACAAGGTAGCTACCGACAAGTGCCCGTTCTGCGGCACGCACCTGGAGAACCAGCCCGAAGCAGCGGAGGACATGATTCCGCCGGAATCGGTGCTGCCATTTCGAGTAGACATTCGCAAAGCGCGCGAAGAATTCGCCACGTGGATCAAGAGCCGGTGGTTCGCTCCTTCGGCGCTGAAAAAGATGGCGAATTTGGGCCAGCTCAGCGGCATCTATGTTCCGTACTGGACCTACGATGCCATGACCTACACCCATTACACGGGCCAGCGCGGCATCGATTACACCGACACCGAGACTTATTACGAAACGGATGCCCAGGGAAACCAGGTGGCGCGTACCCGCACGGTCGTGCGCACCATGTGGTATCCATGCTCCGGCGAAGTTCAGCACTTTTTCGACGACGTGCTGGTCTGCGCTTCGAAAAGCCTGCCGGACAACATGGTCGGATCGCTAGCACCGTGGGATTTGAAGCGCCTGGTCACTTACAAGTCCGAATACCTGAGCGGCTTCAAGACCGAACGCTATGCCATCGATCTCAAGCGCGGCTTCGGCATCGCGCGCGAGATCATGAAGGAGCACATTCACCAGCTTTGCATGCAAGACATTGGCGGCGACCACCAGATCGTCAACAGCATGCAGTCGCAATATGTGGGTGTGACGTTCAAGCACATTCTCTTGCCACTATGGCTGGCGAGCTACCGCTATTACGACAAAGTGTACCGCGTCATGGTGAATGCGCGCACGGGCAACGTAGTGGGCGAGCGGCCGTATAGCTGGGTAAAGATCACGGCCCTGGTGCTTTTGATCGTGGCGATTGTGGGTGTGATCATCTTCCTTGCGAGCCGCCATTAAACCGCTTGCGGCTTCGCCGGGTTTAAAGCGATGAGTTCCGAAACCGCCGCAACTATTCTCGCGATCATCTGCTCCATGGCTGCACTCGCATGGCTGGCGGGATTTTGGTTCCTCGTCTGGTGCTATCGCAGCACTGCCGCGCAACCGGAACAGACGGTAAATGAACTTGGCGAAAGCGATCCGGCCGCAAAAGATTGGCTGCGCGGAAGCGTCGAAATTGAAGCGCCGATTCACGGGCTCGCGGACAAACTGGCGCAGGTCTTGGTGAAAATATCGTCCGGGTCGCTTTCCGTTTCAGAGAGGACGCAGGACCGTCTGAGTTTCCAGCGTGTGGGCCCGGCGGTTGGCGGCTTACCGGAGCGCGGCGAAATTCAGTTTTCCTCGCTCAACAACAACCGCACTCAGGCTGAGTACGCCGTGCAGGTGCGCGGCTATAGGGGGCTGCTTTGGGGCGGGGCCATCTGTCAAGCGCTGGGCCTCGTAGCGCTGGTCGTCGGCGGATGGGCGGTGCATACCTATGCAGTGCAGTCGCAAGATCCTGAAGTTCGCGCTCAATCGCTGCAGATGTTGCAGATCGCGCACTTCCTATGGCCGCCGTTTCTCTTTGCCGGCCTATACCGCGCCCGGCGACGAATGCAGGCGAATCAAATGTGGTTTCTGCTACGCAGCCTGCCGCAGGCCGAAGTGTAAAAGCCCAGAGACTTTCGTCCCCGGGCCTTCGGTTTGTTTACGGCAACCCCGCCATTTTCCGCGCGACCCATTCCACGCTCAGCAACAGCAAGAACAATCCGAGCGTCCAGTACGAGCGCCACAATCGCGTCTCAGTTCGATATTGCCGGTGGGCGAGAATCTTGCTGATCTTTTCAATCAACTGCCCGGCGTCCTCGGCCTCGAAGACTTGTCCGCCGCTGCGTTGGGCCAGATCTTCCAGCAGCGGGCGATTCGTGGCCAGGTCAACCATCTCGGCACTGTCGGGCGGCGAGACGGTGAAGATGGCCCGCATCTTTCCCGGTTGCCCATCCACTCCGGCGCTGGCCTGAAGCTGGTCGGCCAAATCGGGAATGGCGAGTTCCATAGCGTAGGTGCCGGGGGCCAGATCGCTGATTTTTGCGGCCAGCTCCTTTGGCCGGTTTTCGCGGCGACTGAGCGGAATTAAGCCCGCGTTCTCGTCCGGCTTGCCTGGCTTGAGGCGGTAAAGTCGCACGCCGGCCAGAGCGCTCGGCCCCAGCGTACGAGCGGCATCGCTCAGGCGCACGACCATTTCCACTTCCTGACCGGAGCGGTAAACCGGCTCCCGAGTACCGAAGCGGACGTATTCATTGCCCGTGATCAGCGGCTTGTCCGATGCGGCCCAGCGGATCACCTGGCCCCAGAAGCGATGGTGATAGGTGTCGCCGGTCTTGAAGCGCCAGCGCCAAGTGCTGTCGAGGCCGACGTAAACGACGCGCCCAAAGCCATAATTCTGGCGCTCGATCAACGCGTTGTTCTGCTCGCGTTCGCGCTCCTGCTTGGCGTCGGGCTTCGGCGGGCCGTCACCGTAGTACGCCAACGTCACCGCCCCCGGCTTGGCTTTGCCGACCAGGCCCCAGTAGTGTTTCGGCAACTCGCTCCAGCGCTGTTCGCTCTGGTTGCTGGTCGATTCCATTTGCAGGAAAGCGGAGAGCCGGCCTTCCGCGGTCATCGCGACTCCGAAGCCGTCAACTGGCTTTACTTCATGCGGCTCCTGGATCGGCAGCAAGCGCCAGAGCGGTTCGTTCTCGCGCTCGGTCTGGGTGGTGGCGAAGGCCTGTGGCATGTAGCGCTTGCCGGCCAGAAAGACCAGCGTGCCGCCGCGCTCGGCCACGTAATTCTCGAGCCGCACGCGGTCCGGCATCGGCAACTGCTCCGGCGAGGCGTCGCCGAGGATGATGCAATCGTAGGAATTGAGCGCGTCTTGTTCGCTCGGCAACTTCATGAGCGGGTAGCCGCTCCGCTGGAGATCCTCTTCCGATACACTGCCGAGCCGTGGCTGCGAATAGACCACGTCTTTCACTTGCATGGATTTGTCGCGGGCGAGGGCCGAAGCCAGGTAGTGGAACTCCCAGCGAGCTTCGCCGTCGATGAGCAGCACCTTCGCCTTGTCGTCGGCCACGTTGACGGCGATGGGGCGGCTATTGTTGTCTTGCCACAGTTCCTCCGGTTGCGGTTGAACCGTTACCGTGAGAAGCTTGGTGCCCACCTCCTCCAGCTTTGGCTGAAAGCGGACCGAATAATTCTGCGTGATGCCGTCGTGCTGAATGCGCTCGCTCAATTGCGGCTGGTCGGGAACATCGAGCGTGACGACGAGTTCGCGAGCCGAGAGGCCGTTTACCTGGAAACGCACCTCGACGGGAACTTCCGAATTCTTGAACACGGTCGTGGGAGCTTGCACCACAGTAAGCGCGATGTCTGTCGGTGGCTTGTTCGCGCCCAGGGCGATGGGGAACACTGGCACGCCGAGTTTTCCGAGTTCGCCGGCCTTTGCCGATGGCAGCGGACCCCAATTATGCTGGCCATCCGTGAGCATGACCACGCCAAGAATCTTGCCCTGATCAGTGCCGGAATGTTCCAGGGCATGAACGAGCGGCAAGCGCAGGTCGGTAAACGCGCTCGGCGCCGATTTCGAAGAGATGCTTGGTTGGGACGGCGAAAGCGCTGCGATTTCCTGCGGCGTCAACTCGCCGATCTCTTGTGAAAAGCCGACGATCTCGGTGCCGTGCCGCTTAACAAATTCGTTGATTAAAGCCGGCTTCTCGCCGACGAGCAGTTTCTGCGCGATTTGCATTCGGGTTAGCGCATCCACACGAGCGCAGATCTGATTGAAGTTGGCGCGATCCGCTTCGCCGGCGGGATTATTGAGAAAATTCACTCGGCCGACGCCGGAAATCTCCTTCAGCCAGTCGTCGATTTGCGAATCCTTGCAAATGTCGCGGTGCAGGTTCAGCGCCTTGGCGAGGCGCAGTTTTTCGCCGAAATCGCGCTGTGGATCGGTGATGCTCATGCTGTCGGAGCGGTCGAGCGCAATCAGCACCCGGCCGGCAATCCGCTCCGACGTAGGCCGCGAGATCACTGGCTGCAAACAGACGAAGAAAAGCAAGACCAGCACGAAGCCGCGCAACAGGAGAAGCCCGGCCGCGGTCAGCGGCCGCACCAGTTTCGCTTCGTAGCTGTAGAGCCAAACGAGCAACCCGCCGGTTATGCACAAGCCGAGAAAGAGCAGAATCATCTGCGCCCACCCCGGAAGCGATTCCAAGGGCGGGGTCAGCACCATGCGCGTGTCGGTGAAGGGGAAGGGGATGCGGTACATTGTCCAATTCCATCGAAAACTCGTAGGGTGGGCCAAGCATGGACGCGCCGGCCTATCGACCGCCTAAGTCAATTTGCCATGGTCAGGGATATATTGCTGCGGAATCCATTGCTTGTTGGTCTTGCCATCGGAATATCGGGTGTAGCACCCCCGTTCATAGAGGAAAGTGGCAGGGTTGGCAGTGATTGCATCCAAGAATGCTACGAGAGACGTTGCTATTGGATCCTCGCGGTAGTCATCATGATCCAAGTAGTAAATCTGCCCCAAGCTTTGTCCTTCTGAACTAACGGCAAAGTAATTACCAGAATGGGGAATCTGGCCAAAAACGACGCAAGTGGGAAACCATTCCGGCATTGCCTCAACGTCGAATCCCATCGCACCCATCTCAGAATGCATCGCTTCCGTTTCTGATGGCCAGTTCGCAATGGAGAAAAACTCGACGCCCACAGCATCGGAATTTGGATCGCAGTATAAGGACATGCCGTCATGAAGTTGCCATAGCTCGCGAAACGGCTCGGCGACCTCCTTGAGCGTTTGCTTAACGGCATTTAGCGCCTCATTCTTCGCTGGAGCCCCAAGGTCATGAGTCACTTTGGCGAGAAATGCAACCGTCTTAGTCTTGTCGCCTGCGGCGTAACATCGAAAACCGGGTGCCTTGTCGCGAAGATGGGATTGAAAACTCTGAACGGACATAATTAGCCCTCCGCAACACTGTCAAGAGTCAACCCGCCCGCGCCATTACCATACGCCTTGTCAGCCAGATTTCGCTCAGTAGCAGCAGAATTACGCCGATGACGTCAAGCAACCAGAGTTCCTTCGTTGCCGATCCTTTCGTCAGCGCGTCGCTCACCTGTTCGGCATTTTCGGCATAGGTCATGTTTGGCACGAATGCGGCCACTTTCTTGCGATCGTCCTCCGAGCAGCCGCCAAGTTCGGACTCGCGAGAATCGGGTTGCACGACGTAATACTGTATGTGATTGCCGCTAGTGGTGATGGTGTACACGCCAGGCTCTTTGGTATCTTCGTAGACCAGCGGCCAGCCTTTCACGCTCATGGTCTTTGCTTCGCCGTCGGGCGGTTGCAGCATCACGACGCCGGCCGCGCTCTCGTCGCTGGGCCGGAAGCGAATCGGCTCGCCTGGGGTCAGATTCACTTCGGAGCTGCGCGCCCCGGCCAGGTAATAGACTAGTTCATGCACCAGCGGCACGAAGGCGGGCATATCGGTGAGGTTGGTGCGCCAGCTGTTGTCGAGCGGGACGGTGCTCAGAATCACCCGGCCGGTCTTGTAGGGGCGTTCAAGCAAGAGCGGTTCGCTGCCCGTAAGCATGGCGATGGCCGTAGTCATCAGCGCGCCCTGGGTCGAAATCTTCCAGCGGCGCGGGAAGCGAGCGTCAGCCAGCCCGCCGACTGCCGTTTCGCGGAAAAGCTCAACCGTAGGATGGAAGAAGCTCGCCGCCACCGGCCGGGCCGCTTTCGCCAGTTCATCTTCGTTACCCACGGGTTCGACGAATTGGGCCGGCAGCCAGCCCTGGCCGTTGCGGAAAATCTTTTCATTCCATTCCTTCGCCTCAATGCGGTCGCCAGAAGTAACCAGCACGCCGCCCTTGTCGGCCAAGAACTTCTCGATGCCGTCTTGTTGGGCGGGTGTGAGATGTGCGACGTTGCTCAAGATCAGCACGCGCGGGGCCGTGCCGTTCTCGTCGCTCAAGTCGCGCGTCAACAACGATGGATCGAAAGCGGAGATTGGCACGACGCGTGCCAGGACCGCCGGGTTCTTATCGCGAGCCGGCGCCAGGGCATCGCGCAGGAAGTCGGTGCCGCGGGTTTTGGGTGTGCTGCGCTCATCGCCGTCCACCAGCAGCACCGGCAACGCGGGCAGAACTTCGACGGCGAAATCTTGTCGGTTGTCGCCGGGCAGGGCATCGGGATCGATCTTCACCGTAACGAGGTGCGACCCGGTGTTGGGAAAGCGATGCTTGAAAGTAACCGGTATCTGGCCGCGATCGATCTGGGCGCCGGGCAAGCGCAAGTCACCCGAGGGCCGTCCATCGATTTCCAGATGCACGTGGTCGGGCGTCGCGCTTTCGGCGAAACCGCGGCGCTGCAAGGAGGTCCGGAATGTCACTTCCCGTCCGGCCGCAGCCACCGCCCGGGTGGTGCGCAGCGGATTGACTGACCAGTTGGGCGGGTTGTCCGGCCGCTTGGGGTCCATGTTTACCACCCAAACGCGCGGCTTGAACGCGCCTTCGGGATTGAAACGATTCGATAGGAGTTCCCAGCGCAAGAGCGACGCATCGTCAGCCCAGCCGAAGCGCTGGCCATCGGTCAGAATAATGATTTCACGCTGGGCCCGCTGGCTGGGTTGCAGCATTTGAATGGCGGCCTGCACCGATGCCGGCCAATCCACGCCGCCACGAGGCGGCGGCAGATTCTGGATCGACGTGCGCACCTGGTTGGGGTCAGTCGTGAGGCCGAGCAAGGGTATCACTTGCTGCTTCGCCTGAAGAATGGCCACGCTGTCGCCGGGGGCGAGGTCATCGACGAATTGCAGTGCCCATTCCTTGGCTTTTTCATTAGCCGAAGGCTCGCCCTGCTTGAAATCCATGCTGTACGAGCCGTCGAAGATAATTACGATGTCGCGATTGCCGCGGCCACCCCAGCGGGCCAGTAAGGTGCTGCGAATAAATGGAGCAGCGAGAGCGAACACGAACAGGGCAATCAGCCCCATGCGCAGCAGCATGAGCAGCAGCTCTTCGAGGAAGATTTTTCGTCGCGTCTTCTCGCTGATTTGCAAGAACTGCATCGCGGCCCAATCGACAATGTCGAAGCGCTTGCGCGTGAGCAAGTGGATGATCGGCGGAATCAACACCGCGATCAAACCGAAGAGCAGCAGTGCATTGAGAAACGGCAAGAACATCCGGTATTCCGGCTTAGCCGCAAGCGGCTAGCGCTGGCGTTGTCTGCGCGTCAGGTAAACCCCAAGCGCGCGGTCCACGGGATCATCCGTTCGCAGCAAGTGGTAATCGATTCGCATGTGCCCGGCCCGCTCTCTTAACTTCGCGCAGAACTCCTGGAAATTCTTCATGTACTCGGAGCGCAACCGGCGCGGATCCACCAGCAGCTTGTGGCCGTTGATTTCCAGGTTCCGAAACTGCGTGAGCCGGCTGAATGGAAAGTCCATCTCTTCAGGAGCCAAAATGTGGAACAGCAGCACTTCATGGCGCTTGTGGCGGAAGTGCTGCAAGGCTCGCAGCAACCGGTCCACATCATCGAAGCAGTCCGACATAATGACGACCATGCCCCGCCGGCGAAACTGGTGCCCGGCCAAATCATGCCAGATGGGGGCGAGTTCGGTCTCTCCACCGGGTGTCGCTGTCTCCAAGGAGCGGATAATGCGCAACAGGTGCTTGGAATTCGCCTTGGCGGGGATCATCTTACGCAGCTTCGTATCGTGCAACACCAATCCAACGCTGTCGCGCTGGTGCAGCATCAGATACGCCAGCGACGCGGCCACGTACTGGGCGTACTGGAATTTGCTGATTCCCTTCTTTCCCTTGTAGCTCATGCTGCCGCTGGCATCGACGAGCAGGTACGCCTTCAGGTTGGTCTCTTCCTCGTATTCCTTGATGTAATAGCGGTCAGTCTTGCCGTAGGCGCGCCAGTCGATGTGGCGAATCTCGTCGCCGGGGTAGTATTGCCGGTGCTCCGCGAACTCGACGCTGAAACCCTTGTACGGGCTCTTGTGGACCCCGGTGAGGAAGCCCTCGACCAGCGTTCGCGCGACCAGCGTCAGCCCGCCGTACTTGCGCAGCTCCGAGGGATCAAAGCGAAGAGTCGATGCCATATTGTTAATCGAAGAGGGACACAAAGATCACAAAGGAGACACAAAGATCAAAAAGACAAAATCATGATTCTTCTTTGTGCTCTTTGTGTCCTTTGTGCTCTTCGTGTCCTGTCTTTTATGCTTTTTTCACTCGCGCCATCGCTTCTTCCTGTGGCAGCGGTATGGTCTCCAACAGTCGCCGAATAATCTGATCGCGGCTGATTCCTTCCGCGTCGGCATTGAACGTCGTCACCATGCGGTGCCGGAGCACCGGGAATGCGACTTCACGAATGTCTTCCGTGGTCACGTGCATGCGGCCATGTAGGATTGCGCGCGCTTTCCCGCCGAGGATCAAGTACTGGCTGGCACGTGGGCCTGCGCCCCAGGCGATCAGCTCCGGCACGAACTTGGGAACGCCGGGTTCCTTGGGCCGTGTCGACCGCACCAGATCGACTGCATACGCAAACACGTGATCGGCCACCACGATCTGCCGGACCACGTCTTGCAGTCGAAGGATCGTCTTGCCGTCGAGGATCGGCGCTAGCTCGGGCTTATAGCTGCTGGTCGTCTGCTTCATGATCTGCATTTCTTCACCGCGGGTGGGATAGCCGACGATGATGTTGAACATGAAGCGGTCGAGCTGAGCCTCGGGCAGAGGGTACGTGCCTTCCTGCTCGATGGGGTTTTGCGTGGCCAGCACGAAGAATGGTTCCGGCAAGCGATACGTTTGCGAGCCGGCAGTCACATGGTGCTCCTGCATGGCTTCGAGTAGCGCGGCTTGTGTCTTCGGCGGGGTGCGATTGATTTCATCAGCCAGGATCATGTTGGCGAAGATGGGGCCTTGCAGGAACATGAATTTGCGACGCCCGGTTTCCGGATCATCTTGCAGAATGTCGGTGCCAGTGATGTCGGCCGGCATGAGGTCGGGCGTGAATTGAATGCGCTTGAAAGTGAGGTGCAGAATCTTGGCGACGGTGCTCACGAGCAAGGTCTTGGCCAGGCCGGGCACGCCTTCGAGGAGGCAATGGCCCCGGCTGAAGAGCGCCATGAGCAATTGCTCCACGACTTGCTTTTGGCCGACGATCACACGGCCAATTTGCTCGGACATTTGCTCATAAGCGTGGGCCAGCTCGCGGACGGCCTGAGCTTCCGGCGGTAACGACGAATGCGATGGAGGCATGGGAAGAGAATCAGACTCAAGTGTGGGGGTTCAAAGTTCGACTTCCGTTTCTCTAATTCACTGCAATATTCCTACGTTCCCTGGAGATGAGCTGTATACCGGTATAACGGTGGGGGAGACAAAACCCATTCTAGCGGTTGTGGGGGGACTTGCAACAGAATCAGTCAGACGGCCTAGGTTTGCTCAACATTTCTTGCCATAAGTCATTGAAAATGTTATGTTTACATTGACAAACGTGTCGGCGCCGTCATGAGATGGACTTTCGAAGCTCGCAAAGCCCTAATCTGGATTAAAGGTGCGCCCAGTGGGAGAGAGCAGGAATTCCCAGAAATCCGGAACTTTTGCAGCCAACGGCTCGTCTCAACTATAAGAACAAACTTGCCCGCCCAGAATTCAGGTACTAACTCCTTAACCAGAACGATTGAATTTGGGCGATGATTGAATCCTACCGTCTACGTTTCGAGAATCTCTTTTCTTCTTTAAAGGGGTGCAGCAATGTGGGGCATTGAGAGCCTGCGTCCGACTCGCCGTCATTTTCTGAAACACGTGGCTGGGATGTCGGCCCTGACCCTCACGGGCTCGCATTTCATGAGCGCGCTGGCCAAAGACGCGCCGGTCCTGAAGAAAAACGGCAAGAGCCTGATCATCCTGTGGATGAGCGGCGGCCCCAGCACCATCGACCTGTGGGATCTGAAGCCGGGCGCCCCAACCGGCGGTCAGTTCAAGCCCATCGCCACCTCGGCCTCGGGCGTTCAGATCAGCGAGCACTTGCCCAGCGTGGCCAAGCAGATGAAGAACCTGGCCATCATCCGTTCGCTCACCACGACGGAAGGCGACCATAATCGCGGCACCTACCTGATGAACACCGGCCGTTCGCCGAATCCGGTCGTGCAGTTCCCGTCGATTGGCTCGATGGCTGCTCGCATCCTGTCGCCGAAGGACCTCGATCTGCCAGCCTTCATCTCGGTGGGCGGTGGCGGGGGCGATCGGACCGGCGCCGGCTTCCTGGGCATGACCTATGCTCCGTTCACCGTTCAGAATCCGGGCATGCTGCCGGAGAACATCGCTGCACCGCAAGGCGTCGGTGATGCTCGCCAGATTCGTCGTAAGCAGCTCTTCGGCTCCATTGAATCGGAATTGAAGACGAACACACAGACCGACGCGGTGAAGGCCCACAATGACATCTATACCAAGGCGTTCAGCTTGGCGGTTTCCGATCGCCGCAATGTGTTCCAGTTCGACCAAAAGGACAACGCGCTGCTGCCCAAGTACGGCAACAACAACTTCGGCAAGGGTTGCTTGCTGGCTCGGAAGTTGGTCGAAGCCGGCGCCGTAGCGGTCGAAGTCGACCTGGGCGGCTGGGATAATCACCAGAACATCTTCAACGCTCTCCACACGACGCAAGGCACCGGCCGGGCCGACACGCTTGACAAGGGCATGGCCGCGCTGGTGGAAGACCTGAGCGATCGCAAGATGCTCAAGGACACGGTTATTGTGTGGATGGGCGAATTCGGCCGTACGCCGCGCATCAACCAGAACACGGGCCGCGACCACTTTCCGCGCGTCTGGTCGGTGGTGGTGGGCGGCGGCAGCATCAAGGGCGGCCAGGTTTACGGATCGACCGATGCCACGGGCGAAGCCCCGAAGGACAATCCGGTCACCACGCTGAACCTGTTCGCCACGATCTACAAAGCTCTCGGCATCGACCCGACGCCCGAGACGAATGCCAGCATCCGCGACAACCTGGGCCGCCCTTACTACATGGCCGGCGACAAGCCCAAGTGGATTAAGGAACTGGTTGGTTGATCTTCTGAACCTCATGAACGAAGCAGCCCATCCGGATTTCCGGATGGGCTGTTTGCGTTCCCGAAAGCCACTTGCGGTTTAGCAGGCATCACTCTGGCAGCATTTCTTTCACCGCGTCGCGCTCTTCCTCGAGTTCTTTCAGTGTAGCTTTGAATTTCGCCTGGCCAAATGCATCGAAGTTCAACCCTTGCACAATGCTGAAGTTCCCTTTGCCGTCGCTGCGCACGGGGTAGCTGAAGACCAGGCCGGCCGGCACGCCATATTCGCCCTTCGACACGAGGCCGGCGCTCACCCAGTCGTTTGCGGGCGTCGACCGAACCCAGCTTTTCACATGGTCGATGGCCCCGTTTGCGGCCGACATGGCGGAACTCATGCCGCGCGCCTTGATCACGGCCGCGCCGCGATTCTGGCACTGGGTAAGGAACGTCGTTTCGAGCCAATTGCGGTCGGTGATGACTTCCGGAGCCGGCTTGCCATTGACCTTGGCATTTTGGAAATCGACCCATTGCGTGTTGCTGTGATTGCCCCAGATGGTCACGCAGCTAACCACGTCGTTCCCGACGCCGGCTTTCTTCGCCAAGGCAGAAACAGCGCGATTGTGATCAAGCCGGGTCATAGCGGTCCAACGGTCGGCCGCAATATTTTTGCCGTTGTGGTAAGCGACCAGGCAGTTGGTGTTGCACGGATTGCCGACCACCAGGATGCGCACGTCGTTGGCGGCATTGGCAGCCAGCGCTTTCCCCTGGCCCACGAAGATTTTGCCGTTGATGCCGAGAAGTTCCTTCCGCTCCATGCCGGCTTTGCGCGGGAACGAGCCCACGAGCAGTGCGTAGTTGCAGCTGCGAAAGGCCTTGTTCGGATCGTCGCTGAGTTCAATGCCGGCCAGCGTGGGAAAACCGCAGTCGTCGAGTTCCATCGCCACGCCTTCGAGAATATCCATGGGCTGGAGGCCTTCCTTGCCGGCCGCTTTGGGGATTTCCAGCAGTTGAAGAATCACTTTTTGGTTGGGGCCGAAGACTTCACCCGAAGCAATCCGGCCGACGAGCGAGTACGCCACTTGCCCCGCAGCTCCCGTTACCGCCACTCGTATGACATCCGACATGCTTTCTCCTTGGCTGGAAAAACGACGACAATCGTCCCTCTGGCAAAATCAGAGTGCGCTTAATAGGCTATCACCCGACCTTGGCGTTGGCTATTTTTTCACCTGATGAAATCGGTGAAAGTGCTTCTCTGAGCGGAGTAGATCGCATCATGGCAGTGAAAGTTGGCATCAATGGCTTTGGCCGCATCGGTCGCTTGATTTTCCGGGCGTTGGTGGAGCAGGGACTTCTCGGCAAAACCCTCGATGTGGTAGCCGTCAATGACCTCGTTCCGGCGGATAACCTGGCTTATTTGCTGAAGTATGACACGACGCAGGGGCGTTTTCGCGTGCCGGGCTCCGGGACCGGCATGCGTGATGTTGTCGTGTCGAGTGAGAAGTCTCCCGGTGCAGTGGAAGACGACACGTTAATCGTCGATAGCTACAAAATCAAATGCCTGGCCAAGAAAGAAGGCCCCGCCGCGCTCCCCTGGCGCGAATTGAAAGTCGAATACGTTATCGAGTCTACCGGCCTGTTCACGGATGCCCATCTGGCTGCTGGGCACATCGACGCCGGCGCGAAAAAAGTCATCATTTCGGCTCCCGCGAAGAATGAGCATGCCACGCTGCTCATTGGTGTCAATCACGAGAAGTATAACTCGAAGGAACACAATATCGTATCCAATGCCAGCTGCACGACGAACTGTCTGGCACCGTTGGTGCACGTGCTTTTGAAGGAAGGCTTCGGCATCGAAGAAGGCCTGATGACCACGGTTCACAGCTACACGGCCACGCAGAAGACCGTTGATGGTCCTTCCAAGAAGGACTGGAAGGGCGGCCGCGCCGCGTCTCAGAATATTATTCCGTCCACTACCGGCGCGGCAAAAGCGGTGGGGCTCGTTTGCCCCGAAGTGAAAGGCAAGCTCACCGGCATGTCGTTCCGTGTGCCAACGCCGACCGTTTCGGTGGTGGACTTGACCGTGCGAACTGTGAAACCCACGAGCTACGAAGAAATCAGCAAAGCCATGAAGCGGGCCAGCGACACCTATTTGAAAGACATCCTGGCGTACACCGAAGACGATGTCGTTTCTTCCGATTTCATCCACGATCCGCATTCGAGCATTTATGATAAGGGCTCTGGCATCGGCTTGAACGAGCGCTTCTTCAAGCTGGTTAGTTGGTACGATAACGAGTGGGGATACTCGCACCGCTGCGTCGATTTGCTCATGCACATGATCAAGAAAGACGGCGGGCGCTAGCAAGTAGGTTGGGCTTGTCAGCCCGACCTACAACATTCTGAGCAATTCTCTTATGGCCAAGAAGACCATTGCCGATTTGCCCAAGAATTCTCTGCGCGGCAAGCGCGTGCTGGTTCGGCTTGACCTCAATGTGAATATCGACGAAAAGACCGGCGCGATTACCGGCGATCGGCGCATTCGCGCCGCTTTGCCCACGTTGCAATATCTGGTTGATGCCGGCGCTTGTGTCATTGCCCTGAGCCACCTGGGCCGGCCGAAGCTCGGTGCTGATCCGGCCAAAAACGCGCCCTTCCGAATGGACAACGTGGCCAAGCGGCTCAGTGAGTACTTCAAACGCCCCGTTCGGAAGCTTGATGAAGTGGTGGGCGCATCAGTTTCCAAGGCGGTTGCGGAAATGAAACCGGGCGACGTCGTTTTGCTGGAAAACATGCGTTTTCATCCCTTCGAGCAGCCGAAAAAAGACGGGGCGCCGGAAGAAATCCAAAAACATGAAGCCGGCATGAAGGAGCTTGCCGCCGATCTGGCGAAACTTGGTGATGCGTATGTAAACGATGCCTTCGGAACGTTGCAGAATAAAGATGTTTCCGTTCTCGAATTGCCGAAAGCAATGAAAGACAAGCCGCGGGTGATCGGCTTCCTCGTGGAAAAAGAACTCAAGAAAATCGACGATATCTTCGCACACGGAACCGAGAAGTTGCTGGGCATCATGGGCGGGGCCAAAGTATCCGACAAAATCAACTTCATTAAAGTGCTGCTGGGCAAAGTGGACAAACTCCTGATCGGTGGCGCGATGACGTACACCTTCATGCTTGCCCAAGGAAAGAAGATCGGCGCATCGAAAGCGGAAACCGACAAGGTCGATTTGGCCCGCGAGCTATTGCAACTGGCCGGCCCGAAGATTATCCTGCCGGAAGATCACCTGGTGGCCGATAAGTTCGACAAAGCAGCAACCACGAAGGTGGTCGATGGCGACATCCCCGCCGGCTGGATGGGACTCGACATTGGCCCGAAGACGATCGCCCGGTATGAAACCGAAATCAAGAACGCCAAGACGATCATCTGGAACGGGCCGATGGGCTTGTACGAATGGGGCGACCCGTTTCGTCGCGGGACATTGGCGATTGCCGAAGCAATGAAGGCGCACGGCGACACGACGATTGTCGGCGGCGGTGAAACGGCCGATGCGGTGGAGAAATTCGAGCTGGCCGACAGCATGACGCACGTTTCCACCGGCGGCGGCGCCTTTTTGAAATACGTCGAAGATCGCAAGTTCAAGACTCTCGATCAGCTGGATGAAAGGTGAGTAGTGAGTGGTGAGTGGTGAGTGGTAAGGATCGATAAGCCGCGGGGCGAGTCTTCGAGCCCCGCGGGTCACCACTCACCACTCACCACTCACTCTCGATTAAGAGATGACTCCAAACGGCCGCGGCAAGCGCAGCAGTATTCCCGAAGGCTTGTGGGTGCAGTGCCCGCAATGCAAGGCCACGCTTTTTCGCAAAGAGGCGGAGGATCGCCTCAACGTCTGCCCGGAATGCCATTTTCATTTCAAGATCTCGGCCCGTGAGCGCATTAACCAGTTGCTCGATCCTGGCAGCTTTGAAGAATGGTTTACCGACATTCGGCCAGTCGATCCGCTCGAATTCGTGGACCGGGTCCCGTATTCGGAGCGCCTGAAGACCGAGCAGAAGAAAACTGGCCTGAACGACGCGGCCGTGCTGGGCAAGGGGTTCATACGCGGCCGGCCAGTGGTGTTGGGCATCACCGATTTCGCCTTCATGGCCGGGTCGATGGGTTCCGTGGTCGGGGAGAAACTTACCCGCGCGGCAGAAGAGGCGACGCGGCTGGCTTTGCCTTTGGTATTTGTCAGCGGCTCCGGCGGCGGCGCCCGAATGCAAGAAGGCATTCTGTCGTTGATGCAAATGGCCAAAATCTCCGCCGCGCTCGCCCGCTACGATCAGGCCGGCGGCTTGTATATATCGATTCTGACCGACCCAACGATGGGCGGCGTGGCGGCCAGTTTCGCATTGCAAGGCGATCTGACTCTGGCTGAACCCGGCGCCCTGATTGGCTTTGCCGGCAAACGAACCATCTGGAACACCGTCCGGCTGGAGTTGCCCCAGGGTTTCCAGACTAGCGAATTCCTGCTGAAGCACGGTTTCATTGATCGGATCGTCCATCGCAAAGATTTGCGGACTGAAGTTGCGCGTATTATTGATTATTGTGAGCATTGAAACGGAGTAAGTGGTAACTTATTTGCAAGCCGCAGGGCGAGTCTTCGAGCCCTGCGGGTTACTATTCACCACCAAGCACTCACTTGGGACTAGCCCGTGGGTTTCTTTCAAAATCTGTTCAAGAGCAGCGGCAAGAAAAAGCTCAAAGTCGCCGACGTCGCCAAGCGCTTCGACTTACGAGGCCGCACGGGGCAAGGCAGCATGTCGAAGGTGTTCCAGGCCTTCGACAAAGACCTGGGCCGGACCGTTTGCCTAAAGATTCTCGACAAGGAAAAGACCGCGAACTTTGAAGCCCGCTTCAAGGCCGCGGGCAAGCCATCGGAAGGCGAAGTTTGCATGCAGCTGCGGCATCGCAACATCGTGCAAACGTACGAACATGGCGTGACCACCAAAGGCGAACCTTATCTCGTCATGGAGTGGATCGAAGGGATGGGCATGAATTTCTTGATTGAAACGAACAGCCCACAACTGGCGCCGAACCGCTTCTATTTCATGATTCAACTGGCCGACGCGGTGGCCTACATTCACAATCAGCGTTTTCTGCACCGCGATCTCTGCCCCCGCAACGTGATGGTGACCAAGGAAAACATTGTGAAATTGATCGATTTTGGTTTGACCATCCCGTACAAGCCCGAGTTTTGCCGGCCCGGCAATCGCACCGGCACCGCCGACTATTTAGCGCCCGAATTAATCCGGCGGCAAACCACGGACCACCGGGTGGATATCTTCGCGCTCGGGACAACCGTATTTGAAGTGTTCACCGGTCACTTGCCCTGGGAACGGGCCACCTCTTCGGAAGAAACGCTCCGCCGCCGTATGAGCACGGAACCGCGCGATCCGCGCAAACTCAAGCCCAGTCTGCCGGAGCCTGTTTGCCGTATGCTCGAAAAGGCGGTGGCCAGCGACCGCGAGCTTCGCTTTCAGACGGCAGCGGAGTTGCGCGATAACCTCAAAGCGATGGCGCAGTCTTTGGGCGAAAAAGCGGAAGAGGACTGAGCACTTTCTGCATGGGACGGCCGTTGAGGCTATCGCTCCAACGAGCGGCCGCCAATCTCCTCAGTACCGGCGACTCCGCTGCCGCCTTTTCGCCCGCTTTGGCGATGGCCGGGAACTGCGTAAAATCGCCAAAGGCGAATGACGACACTTCCGGATTCAGCACCAGGTCTGCC
>Ga0070732_10000237_pt1 | contig 39806 bp, 38 predicted proteins | sample Coa_R1_5_FD_66449 | JGI IMG/M metagenome (GOLD analysis project Ga0070732, IMG submission 66449) | Surface soil microbial communities from Centralia Pennsylvania, which are recovering from an underground coalmine fire - Coalmine... | ecosystem: Environmental > Terrestrial > Soil > Unclassified ... | reverse complement strand
ATGGCCATTGACGCGCGTTTGCTGGTCCTCGATGAGCCTACGCTCGGTCTCGACATCCTGTATCGCAAGCAGTTTTACGATTCCCTGCTGAATGATTACTACGACCGCACGCGCACCATCATCGTGACTACGCATCAGGTGGAAGAAATTCAACACGTCATCACGGACCTGATGTTCATCGACCGCGGGCGCATCGTTTTCGTCTGCAACATGGAGGAGTTCGAATCGCGTTACGCGGAAGTCACGGTGAAGCCCGACCGGCTGGCCGAAGCCCGTGCGCTCAAACCAATGCACGAACAGCAGGTGTTAGGACGCAGCATTCTGCTGTTCGATCACGCCGATCGTCAGCAACTGGCCTCGCTCGGCGAGGTTCGCACACCGGGCATTGCCGACTTGTTTGTGGCGGTCATTGGCAACGCGAACGAAGCTCCCAAGCCCGGAAGTGTCCAGAGCCAATATGAAAGAGTGGCGCGATGACTGCCTCATCCCACACTGTAAACGAGACCTTCGAACAGCAAGCTGCACCGGGTGCTCCTCTCGCTCCCACACGACCCTTTTACTGGTCGGTTCGCCGAGAGCTGTTTGAATATCGTTCCATCTACCTGGCGCCGCTGGCGATCGCGGCAGTCATCCTGCTCGGCTTCGTGGTTGTACTGGTGCAGCTTCCGCGAACCATGCAAAGGGCCATGACCATGGAGCCCATGGCACAGCGTCACGCTCTCGCCCAGCCCTTCGACATTGCGGCCGCGTTGATCATGGCGGCGGCGTTTATCGTCAGCATCTTCTATTCTCTGGACTCCCTCTACGGCGAGCGACGCGACCGCAGCATCCTGTTCTGGAAGTCGCTGCCGGTTTCCGATCTCACGACCGTGCTGGCGAAAGCAAGCATCCCGCTGCTGGTGCTTCCGGTGATCGCGTTCGCCGCGACACTCGCAGTCGAGACGGTCATGCTGCTGCTGAGCAGCGCAGTGGTGGCAGGCAGCGGCTTTAGCGTCGCCGAGTTCTGGAATCGCCTGGAGCTCTACCCCACGATGTGGGGACTGGCGTATCACCTCGTGACCGTCCACATGCTGTGGTACGCACCGCTCTATTGCTGGCTCTTTCTGATCTCGGCCTGGTCGCGCCGCACACCGTTCCTCTGGGCGGTATTGCCGCCGTTCGCAGTCGTGATTTTCGAAAAGATTGCGTTTCATACCGCCTACTTCCTGAATTTCTTAAACTATCGCTTTAGCGGCGGCCAGGAAGCGATAAGCAATGCGAGCGGGAACATGCTCGATCCCGACATGAAGATGACGCCGGGTCCCTTCCTCATCACTCCCGGATTGTGGTTAGGGCTGGTGTTTGCGGCTGTGTTTCTTTTGGTGGCGGCAAGACTACGGCGGCAACGTTCTCCACTCTGACAGAACGCCCGTCACGTCGTCGCGTGGAAGGAGAAGACAAGATGAGCAGCACTCAAATCAGCAAACGGATTTCAGAAACGTCCCCACGCATAGGTTCGAAATTCATTGGCGCTTACTACCTCCTCACGATCTCAACCGGTACTTTTGTCCTGTTCTTTCACGGACGACTGGCCCTTGAAGTGGATCTGGTCGTGGGCGTTTTGTACCTCGTGGTCACGGTTCTGCTCTACGGTTTGTCCGGATCGGCCCACAAGAAAGGCCTGGCAAAGGAGTAAATTATGCGACTGCCATTGTTGTTTCTTCACATTGCTGGCGGGATGGTTGGATTGCTCTCCGGCTCAGTTGCCATGGTCTACCGCAAAGGCTCGCGCGGGCACCGTCTGTCTGGTGACGTCTTCGTGATCTCGATGATGATCATGGGCGTTTGCGGCTCGGTCCTCGCCCTGATGAAACACCAGCCGGACAACTTCTTTGGCGGCCTGGTGACGTTTTACATGGTGACGACAGCGTGGCTCACGGGCAGAAACAGACAACAGGAGACTGGACTGCTCGACTGGAGCGCCCTGGTTTTCGCACTCATGCTGGGCAGCAGTTTGCTCACCCTCAGCGTTCTCGTCGCCAGCGGCCAGGCTGCGAAGCAGCTTGGAGTCCCAATCGGCATGTATTTCTTTTTGGCGGCCATCACTCTGTTGGCCGCTGCAGGTGATGTTCGCGTGCTGGCACGTGGAGGCATTTCGGGTGCGCCGCGTCTCGCGCGCCACCTCTGGCGCATGTGCTTCGGGCTGTTCATCGCCAGCGGATCGTTCTTTCTCGGAAAGCAAGAATTCTTCCCTGCTGCGTTGCGCAAGCAGTACATCCTGGCACCGCTCGCGATTCTTCCCCTCGTGTTGCTGATCTACTGGCTGGCAAGGGTCTCGCTTGAGAAGCACCGAAGCAGAAGCTTTCTTCTGAGAAACGAAGAGGGCGCCAGCGCATGATGTTAAGAGAGAATATCTTCCTCTTGCCTGAAAGCAGGTACGCGAATGAAGGCGATCGTCTATCACAACCATGGTTCGCCCGGCGTTCTCCGGTACGAAGATATCGAAAAGCCGACAGTTGGTGACTCGCAAGTGCTAATCAAAGTTCGAGCCGCATCGGTCAATCCTTTAGAAGCCGGCGAAGTGAAAGGCGTGCCATTGCTCGCTCGAATCATCTTTGGGCTGCGGAAACCGGAGAATGGGCACCCAGGGCGACCCGGCGTTGATTTGGCCGGGGAAGTCGAGGCGGTTGGGAAGAACGTAACGCAATTTAGACCGGGCGACGAGGTATTCGGCGTTTGCATCAACGACCCGCTGGCGTCGGGAGCCAAAGTTTGGGTCCACGATCAGGGCGCCTTTGCGGAGTATGCCTGTGCGCCTGAGTCGACATTGGCCATCAGGCCGGAGAACGTCACGTTTGAACAGGCCGCGGCTGCAGGAGTGGCAGCCCTGACCGCACTGCAGGGCCTTCGCGATCACGGGCATATTCAAGCTGGCCACAAGGTGCTGGTGAATGGCGCAGCCGGCGGGGTGGGTACGTTCGCAGTGCAGATCGCCAAAGCGTTCGGCGCAGAGGTCACCGCGGTATGCAGCACGAGCAACGTGAACATGGTGCGGTCCATCGGAGCCGATCACATCGTCGACTATACGCAACAGGATTTCACCCGGCTTGGCCAACAATACGATTTGGTCCTCGACTGCATCTCGAATCACTCCTTGTCCGAATACCGCCAGGTTCTAAGCGCAAAGGGGAGACTGGTCATGGCAGGAGATCGAACGGGCCGGGGCATGCTAGGCATTGTCGGGCGTTTAGTCGGGGGTCTCATACTCTCGTCCCTGACCAGCCAGACCTTCCTTACGTTCCTGGCGAAACCTAAGAAAGACGACTTGGGAGTGATACGCGATCTCATGAAGGACGGAAAGGTCAAGCCTGCGATTGATAAGCGTTACAGCTTGAGCCAGGTTCCTGAGGCGATTTCGATATCTGGAGCAAAAACATGCTCACGGAAAGGTAGTCATCACTGTGGCATAGCCCTACGAATCAGCCACCTGCGCCTTGGGTCGAGCGATCCGCGTTTGGCCCCCTACTTCAGACCTGCCAGCGGCTGACTCCCTACAATATTCGCATCCCTGATTCGTCTACAGAAGTGGGATGAGCGAAGCGGCAAGCCCGAAGTACATGACAGTCGAGCGCATGGCACTCGAACAGGATCGGCGCATCTCCGAGGTGGTCAAGCGTGAACGGTCACGCCTGCTGAACTTCATTCGCCGGCGTGTGCCTGATCCGGGTGACGCGGAGGACATTTTGCAGGAGGTCTTCTACCGTCTGGTCGAAGCCAACCGGCTGCTGATGCCCATTGAGCACATCACCGGCTGGCTGTTTCGCGTGGCGCGCAATCGCATTACCGATCTCTTTCGCAAGAAGGAGCCGGAGAATTTCGGCGACATCGCCATCGCGGACGAGAACGGCGAAGACTTGCGGTTCGAGGATGCTCTGCCATCGCCCGATGCCGGACCGGAGGCGCTTTACGCGCGCCACGTGCTTCTGGAAGAACTGAACCAGGCGCTCGGCGAATTGCCGAAGGAACAGCGCGAGGTGTTCATCGCGCACGAGTTGGAAGCGCGCAGCTTCAAGGAGCTGGCTGCGGAGACTGGCGTCAGCGTGAACACGCTGCTATCGCGCAAACGGTATGCGGTGTTGCATCTGCGCGAGCGGTTGCAGCGCGTGTACGACGAATTTACGAAATGAGGATGATATGAGAAAGAGATGGTTTTGGATTGCACCGCTGGCGATTGTAGCGATTCCGCTATTTATCTTCGTAGGCGGCGAAATGGTGATGCATCTGTGGAACTGGCTGCTGCCGCCGCTGTTCGGATGGCGAACCCTCGGCTTCTGGCAGGCGCTGGGACTGCTTGTGCTGTGCCGAGTATTGTTCGGCGGACTGGGAGGCCACGGCCCAGGACCCAGGCGCCACTGGCAAGGCCGCTGCAAGAAGATGACGCCGGAAGAGCGGGAAAAATTCCGCCGAGCAATGGCCGAAGGTTACGGCTTCGGATCAGCCAGCGGCGAGAAGGCAACATCGTAGGCGGCTGGGTTATGTGGGGACAGCCGCTTTCGGCTGTTCACGGTGGTAAGGACCCAAAACTTCAACCACGAAGGACACGACGGTTCACGAAGGAAATCTCTTGCTTGTTGACTCTTCCTTCGTGTTCCTTCGTGCCCTCTGTGGGTCAAGCTTTTCGCGGCAGTTGGTCGTGCGAACGTCAAAATCCCACCCTGTCCCTGTATACATCGCAGGGAGAAGAGTGTGGGCACCTTTTTTTTGCTTTCTACCTTAGTTCTGGTTCCGCCGGGCTTCGCCCTGGCGGGACAGCCGAGGCGGCTGTCCCTACGTGGGCATTGCTGACTCCTACACGAGCCCCTGGTCCAACATCGCATTGGCTACTTTGAGGAAGCCGCCGATGTTGGCGCCGTTCACCAGGTTGCCGGGCGTGCCGTACTTCGCGGCCGTTTCGAAGCAGTTCCGGTGGATGGCGATCATGATCTTGTGCAGACGGTCGTCGACTTCCTCGCGGGTCCAGCTCAGCCGTGCGCTGTTCTGGGCCATTTCGAGGCCGCTGGTGGCCACGCCGCCAGCGTTGGCGGCCTTGGCCGGTCCGTACAGGATCTTCGCTTCCAGGAACATCTTGGTCGCTTCGAGCGTAGACGGCATGTTCGCGCCCTCGGCCACCAGCTTGATACCGTTCTTAATGAGATTCGCCGCATCCTTCGCGGTGATCTCGTTCTGCGTTGCACTCGGGAAGGCGCAATCGGCCTTCACGTTCCACAGCGGGTTGTGCTCGAGCTTGATGTCGGTGGGCATGAAGATCGCTTTCTTGAACTTGTCGGCGTAGTCGCGGATGCGTCCACGCTTCACGTTCTTCAGTTCCATGACATAAGCGAGTTTCTCGCGGTCGATGCCATCGGGATCGTAGATCACGCCGTTGGAATCGGACACGGTGACGGGCTTCGCACCCAAATCAAGCAGCTTCTCGACCGTGTACTGCGACACGTTGCCGCTACCGGAAACGAGACACAGTTTGCCTTCGAGCGTCTCCTTGCGGGTCTTCAGCATTTCCTGCGCGAAGTACACGCAGCCGTAGCCCGTGGCTTCTGGACGAATCAGCGATCCGCCCCAGCCCAGGCCCTTGCCCGTCAGGACGCCGGTGAATTCGTTGCGCAGCCGTTTGTACTGGCCGAACAGGAAGCCGATCTCACGGCCGCCTACGCCGATGTCGCCGGCTGGGACGTCAGTGTCCGGTCCGATGTGGCGCTGCAGTTCGGTCATAAAGCTCTGGCAGAAGCGCATCACTTCGTTGTCACTCTTGCCCTTGGGATCGAAATCCGATCCGCCCTTACCACCGCCCATGGGCAGCGTGGTGAGCGAATTCTTGAAGACTTGTTCAAACGCCAGGAACTTCAGGATGCCGAGATTGACGCTGGGGTGGAAGCGCAATCCGCCTTTGTAGGGGCCGATGGCGCTGTTCATCTCGATGCGGAATCCACGGTTCACTTGAATATTGCCCTGGTCATCGAACCATGGCACCCGGAACATAATGACGCGCTCGGGCTCGACAATTCTTTCGAGCAAACGCGCCGACTGATACTCGGGGTGTTTCGCAAGGACCAACCTAAGGGAATCGAACACTTCCTGCACCGCCTGGTGAAATTCGGGTTCGGCGGGATTCTTCGCTTTCACACTGATCATCACGGATTCAATGTAGTTCCCCGGAATCTTGATTCCCGGGGGTGTCATCACAGACATAGTCCTACCTCCGTAGGTACAACTTAAAAAGCACAATGCCGCTTCCCATTGTCGGCTTCTATTGGAGGCAGGCAGTGATAATTCTCACGCGCGGGCGTGATTACGCTCACTAAGCTGTAGACGCATTGGAATCAGCAAGATACGGGCGGCGCAGTGGGTGACTCTAATTGGTCGCGCCGTGCGTTTCCCTCCAGGTTCAGATCGGCAGTGCGCGATTTTGCAATCATTGATTGCACTGCTATCATTGATCGCATGGCAAGCATCACCATCAGGAATCTGGCAACGGAGACGAAACGCAAGCTCAAGATCCGGGCGGCGATGAACGGACGCTCCATGGAGCAGGAAGCCCGCGAAATCCTGAAGAGCGCGCTTGCCCAAACCTCGAAGAAAAAAGCCAACCTTGCCGAGCGCATTCGAGAGATCTTCGGTCCGCTGGGAGGAGTGGAACTGGAACGTCTTCCACGTGAGCCCATTCCTGATCCGGATTGGGTGGGAGAGCGGGAGTAGAGCTTCCCCGATTGCAGGTATGAAAGAGCGCGGCTTTGAGTCGCGCCGCAGATAGCCAAAAAGAAGGCGGGCTTCAGCCCTGAGGGACGCCCGCCATGGGCGAACGGATCTCGTGGGCCGTTATGATCATCCTCGATACCAATGTCGTTTGCGAACTCATACGGCCGGCGCCGGAGCGGATGGTTCTGCGCTGGTTCAGCGGTCAGGCCGCGGAAGACCTGCACGTCACCGCCGTCACCATGGCAGAGATTCTTTACGCCATTGAACTCATCTCCTCAGGCAGGCGTCGCGACGTAGTTCGCGCCGGCGCCGAGAAAATGTTCGGAGACGTGCTCGCGGATCGCATTCTGACCTTCGAGGACAGAGCCGCGCTGGCCTTCTCGCAAATTGCGTCGTCACGCCGCCGGCAAGGGAAATCGATGTCCGGGACCGATGCGCAGATCGCAGCGATCGCGCGGGTCCACGGAGCGACGCTGGCCACGCGCAATACGTATGTTTTCGAAGGATGCGGCGTAAAGCTGGTCAATCCGTGGGAGGGATGAACGTGCCAGGTTTGTCATCCTGAGCAAAGCGAGGGACCTGTGCAATTTGCCTGGGCCCGGCAAATTGCGCAGGTCCCTCGCGGCAAAGAACGCCGCTTAGGATGACATGGCGTTTTGCGCGCCAACCCTTAGCAGATCCTTGGAAGTTGCTCTCCGCTGAGCATGTCTACTACGCGGTTTCCCCCGATGCGGCTTTGCAGGACTACGGTGCGGCCGGGACTCTCTTCGACTCTGCCGACACGGACCGAACCCTGCGACACCTCAATCTTCTTTAGAATGTTAAGCGCAGCATCCGCTTGCGCTGACGGAACGAATACCGCGAATCTGCCTTCGTTCGCGACATAGAGAGGATCGAGCCCCAGGATTTCGCAGGCACTCTGCACGGTTTCTTCCACTGGAATCAGCGTTTCTTCCAATTTGATGCAGATGATCCGGTCCGAGGCAATCTCGTTCAGCGTAGTTGCCAGGCCGCCGCGAGTCAAATCACGCAGGCAGTGGATTTCGATACCGGCCTTCAGCAGGGCTTCGACTGCGGGCCAGACGTTTGCACAATCGGTCAGAATCGGCGATTCAAAATCCAGGCCTTCCCGGACGGAGAGAATCGCGATGCCGTGGCGGCCAAGATCGCCACTGACAATGACCACATCTCCGGGCTGAACGGAAGCCGGACTAATCGTCCCTTTGACGTTCGCTTCAATTACTCCGATGCCCGACGTGTTCACAAAAATTCCGTCACCCTTACCTTTGTCGACGACCTTCGTATCGCCGGTCACCAGCTTCACGTTGGCCTTTGCTGCCGCCCGCTGCATCGAGGCGACGACCGTGCGCAGCGTTTCCATCTCCAATCCTTCTTCGAGAATGAAGCCCGCGCTCAGGTAAAGAGGGCGCGCGCCGCACATGGCAAGATCGTTCACGGTACCGTTCACGGCAAGGTCGCCGATATTGCCGCCAGGAAAAATCAATGGGCGCACGACGAAGGAATCAGTGGTAAAGGCTAAACGCGATCCGTTCACCGCGACGACCGCGCCATCGTGACGCTCTTCCAGCGCGTCGTTGGCGAACGCGGGCATGAAGATTTTTTCGATGAGCTGGTGCGTCAGGCGCCCGCCGCCTCCGTGTGCCAGCACGATGCGGTCGTCAGCGACTCGCGGGACCGGACAGCTCAGATTGAATGAGGTGATTTTGGCGTCTGCCATAGTGATAGTAGGCCGCGCACGCGCCTTCCGACGATACCATGGGCGCACCCAGCGGATTTTCCGGCGTGCACTTCACGGCGAACGCCGGGCATTCGTGCGGCTTCTTGATGCCCTGCAGAATCAGTCCGCTGATGCACTCCGGCGACTCGCGCGCCGGCTCGCCGGAGAACGGAAAGCGGCGGTTGGCGTCGTACTTCTGAAAGCGCCCGCGAAGTTGGAAGCCGCTCGCCGGAATCTCGCCAAGCCCGCGCCATTGCCGGGGAACGATTTCGAATACTTCAGTGATCGTTTTCTGCGCCGGACGGTTTCCTTCCCGGCGAACCGCGCGCGCGTATTGATTCTCGACCTCGTGCCGGCCCTCTTCGAGTTGGCTCACCGTCATGAAAATGCCGTCGAGAATGTCGAGCGGCTCGAATCCTGTCACCACGATTGGCACTTCATACTTCGAGGCGATCGGAAAATATTCCTCAAAACCCATGATGGTGCAGACATGGCCTGCGGCGAGAAACCCCTGCACCACGCAGTTTTCGGAGGAGAGCAGCGCCTCCATGGCGGGAGGTACCAACACATGCGAAACGAGGAGAGAGAAGTTCTCCACGCCGTCGTGATCCGCTTGCCACGCAGCCATCGCATTGGCGGGGGCGGTGGTTTCGAATCCCACGGCGAAAAATACAACCTGCTTTTCGGGATTCTGTTTTGCGAGCTTCAGCGCGTCGAGGGGCGAGTAAACGATGCGCACGTCGGCACCCTCAGCCTTGGCGTCGAACAGACTCTTCGACGAACCGGGCACGCGCAGCATATCGCCGAACGAGCAGAAGATCGCGTCGGGACGCTTCGCGATGGCGACAGCCTTATCGATCAATTCAATCGGAGTGACACAGACGGGGCATCCCGGTCCGTGCACCAGCGTGATCTCTTTCGGCAGCAGGTCTTCCAGACCACTTTTGACGATGGTGTGCGTTTGGCCGCCGCATATTTCCATGATCGTCCAGGGTCGCGTGACTTTCTTGCGAATCGCGCCGGCTAGTTGTTCGGCGGCCTTCTGGTCGCGGTATTCACTGAGGAATTTCACCGAGTTCCTCCTTCACCGCGCCCATTTCTTCCAGGATCTTGAAGACGCGCTGGGCTTCTTCCTCGTCGATGACACTAATGGCGAATCCCACATGGACGAGAACGTATTTGCCGACTTCGGCCTCGGGAGTGTAGGCGAGGTTGATCTCTTTGCGGATGCCGCCGAAGTCCACTTTCCCGACGCGAAAGGCGATGTCGCCGGTGTCAGTGATTTCAACGATGCGGCCTGGAACTGCAAGGCACATGAGCCAACCTCAGGGGCTAAAGCCCGATCGATCCTCGTCCAACGCGGCCCTGAAGGGCCGCTCTTCCCGGTTGTAGCACGATTCGCCTTGTGACACGAACTGTCGTTATGCCACCACTAAAGCTGCACTTTCCCGGTTCTCCGTAGCGCCGGCGTCTCGCCGGCTGTGGCGGGGGCATCTTGCCCCCCGCATTCGTAAAGCTTCCGCCAAGTGGAGGCGAGACGCCTCCACCACTAGCCGCCGGGATGGCGGCGCTACGCCATTACTGCCTGACCTAGCGCAATCCCGCCATCATTCGGCGGAACCTGGCGGTGCGTGTGCACCACGAAGCCCTTGGACTCGAGCATTGCCGCAGCGCGTTCCGTCAGATAACGGTTCTGAAACACTCCGCCGCTTAGCACGATCTGTTTTAACTCCGACTCCGCGGCCACTTCGAGGATCCAATTCACCAGTGCATTGTGAAAGCGCGCCGCGATTCTGGGGGCAGGCAATCCTTCCCGCTTGTCTCGCAACACTTCCACAATCAAGGGAGCCCAGTCCCCACTCATCAAAGGATACGCCTCTTCGGTCCGCAGCGAGCCGATTTCATTTTCGAGCAGCATGGCCGCCTGGCCTTCGAAGCGATTCTGCTGCGCGACGCCGGTGATGGACGCCACCGCGTCAAACAGGCGTCCAACGCTGGTGGTGGGAACGACGTTGATCTTGCGCTCGAGCATGGGGCGCACGGGCGAGTCGACAGCGTCAGGGCCGAGAGCGTCGAACAGCACGCTGGCGGCGGAGCGCCAGCCTTCGCGCACCGCCGCGTCCCCACCAGGGAGGCCGAAGGGACGCAGGTGAGCGATGCGCTCGTACTGATTATTTTCGACCCGCTGATTTTCCACATAAAAGAATTCACCGCCCCAGATCGTGCCGTCGAGCCCGTATCCGGTGCCATCCCAGGCAATACCGAGATAAGGACCTTCCACATTGTTCTCCGCCGCACACGCAGCTACGTGCGCCTGATGATGCTGCACGCGAATGATCGGCAGCCCCGAACGCTCCGCCCAGTCCGTCGATGCGTAGTCCGGATGCAGATCGCAGACGACGGCCTCGGGCTTGAAACTGTAGAGGCGGCAGAGATCATCAATGGCACGTTCGAAGGCGTGACGCGCTTCCAGTGTTTCCAGGTCGCCGACGTGCTGGCTGAGGAAGACATCCTGCCCCATACCAACGGCAACCGTGTTCTTCAGGTGGCCGCCGACAGCAAGCACCGGCGGCACGTTGCGGGACACGCGAATTCCCAACGGCGCGTAGCCACGGGCGCGGCGCAGGATTCCGGCACGTCCTCGGGTCAGGCGCACGACCGAATCGTCGCAGGCGCGCACAATCGGCCGATTGTGCATTAGAAAATGGTCACCGATGTCTTTCAGGCGAGTGGTGGCCTCGTCGTTGGCGATGGCGATCGGCTCGTCGCTGCGGTTACCGCTGGTCGCAATCAGTGGGAAAGGGCACTCTCGCATCAGCAGATGATGCAGTGGAGAGTACGGCAGCATGACTCCGAGATACGGAGAGCAGTGGGCGACGTTCCAGGCGATGTCGCTGCCGGACTTAGGCCGCAGCAGCACAATCGGGGCCGCTAGCGATTCGAGCAATTCCTGTTCGGCGGGCGTGATCTCGCAGTACTCACGCGCCATCTCGAGCGACGGAATCATCAGTGCAAACGGCTTCTCTTCTCGGTGCTTGCGCTGGCGCAAGCGGGCAACGGCCCCCGGCTGGCGTGCGTCAACTAGAAGCTGGAATCCTCCGATGCCTTTCAGGGCGACGATCTCTCCTCTTCGCAGAGCGGCGGCTGTATCGGCGATCGTGCCATCGAGTTTGGGACCGCACACCGGGCATGCGTTGGGTTGTGCGTGAAAGCGGCGGTTGATGGGATTCTCGTACTCCTCGCGGCACACCGGGCAGAGCACAAACTCGCGCATCGTCGTGTTCGGACGGTCGTACGGTATATCGACAACAATCGTGTAGCGCGGGCCGCAGTTGGTGCAGTTTGTGAAAGGATATTGAAATCGACGATTAGCTGGGTCGAAGAGTTCAGCGCGGCAGTCGGCGCAAGTGGCTAGATCAGGAAGAACATTCACCGACTTCGCAGAGTCCGTATCGCTGTGGTGAATCTCGAACTTGGTCGAGCCTTGCGCCGGGATCCATTCTGACTCGCGCACGGTAACCACCGAGGCTTTCGGGCGCTCGCTCTCGATCCGCTGCTCGAAGCGGCGCAGTTCGGCAGGAGTACCCTCGACTTCCACGACCAGTCCGGCCGATGAGTTCAGCACCCAGCCGGTGAGGGACATCTCGGTAGCGAGGCGGTAGACAAAGGGGCGGAAGCCGACTCCTTGGACAGCTCCACGCAAGGTGATGCGAAGGCGTTGCGTCGCGGGTTTGGACGCCACTGGCATGCGCAGACTTGATTTTAGCTTCCTGCGAGAGCTTCAACCACAAAGGACACCCTTCGACCTCGCTCAGGGCAGGCTGCGGTTCACGAAGGAAAATCGACAGCCAGGCCTTCGTGGTATTTCGTGTCCTTGGTAGTCTACGGGTTTGATTCTCTAATCAGGTGTTCAATGCTGGCAACCAATTCCGGCAGCGCAGAGGCAACTGAAGCAGAAAGAGAATCGCCGTGGCCGAAATTTTCTCCTGTAACCGTAATGACGAACGCCCTCGGGCTTGCACCGTAGAGTTGCAAAGCCAAGTCGAGAACCTTCGTCGGGGAAAGGACGTGTGAAAAACGTGCAGGCTCACTCGTGCCGCCGCGAATCTCTTCGAGCCGAATCATGCCTGGCTCACTCTGGGAGGCATCGCACGATGCGGCGTCGACGAAGATAACGAGGCGACAATTACGCACCGTGTCGGCCAGTTCCGGCGTCAGCTGATGCAGGCGGAGGATCTCAACTTCAGATGAGAACTTATTCTCGAGCGCGTCCGCTGCCCGCCACGCGATGCCGTCATCGCAACGCATGGGATTTCCGTAAGGAACGATGAGGACTCGAGGCATGCTGGGAAGAAACAAAACTGTGTCATTCTGAGCAAGGCGACAGCCCTCCGAGGAACCTTACGGAAGCCTCTGCCTTCCCTGCTGTATACGGGAGTGTAGCGTTATAGCGATTCTGAGATCTCCCATCCACTGCATCTTAATTTCGGCTGACGTACGGTCCCTCGCGCCGGCTTCGCCGCCGTTCAGGATGACATCTTGTTAATGGCGCCCGACTTCGTCGAGGACTTCGCCCTCCGGGCTTATCAGCTGGATGCGCAACGGCATCTGCCCCCACGCGTGCGTCGAGCAACTCAGACAGGGATCATAGCAGCGGATCACCGCTTCCACGCGGTTGAGCATGCCGGGCGTGAGGCGACGGCCATGCACGAAGTGTTTGGCGACCTGCAGCACGCTGCGGTTCATCGCCAGATTATTGTGGCCGGTGGCGATGATCAGATTCACCCAGCGGATCAATCCGTGCTCGTCGATTTTGTAGTGATGGAACAGAGTGCCCCGCGGGGCTTCGCACGCTCCGACGCCTTCGAGAGCATTCGGCCGGGCCACGGCGCGCACGTGCTTCGATAGGATCTCGGAATCGTTCAGCAACTGCTCCAGCCGCTCAATGCAATACAGAATCTCGATCAGCCGCGCGTGATGGTAGTGGAACGAGCTCAACACAGCCGTGCGCTGCAGTTCGTGGAACTCGGCCAGTTCCTGGTCGGCCCGAGGCGTCCCGCAACGGTCGGCAACATTTAAGCGGGCCAGGGGACCAACGCGGTATACGCCGTCGGGAAATCCCTTGGGCTTGTAGTACGCGGATTTCAGATAGCTCCACGGCTCGACTTTCTCGCCGATGTAGTCGTCGTACTGCGTAGGGTCCAGATCGTCCGCGACGACGTGGCCCGAGGCGTCAACGATGCGCAGCTTTCCTCCGTAGAACGTGAGTCCGTTGTCTTTCTTCACAATGCCCATGAACATCGTGGGAAAGTTGCCGAAGGTCGATATCTCTTCGCGGAAGCGCTCCATGGTTCCCTTGAACCATTCGAGGGTGCGCTCAGCGATAGCGAGCGCCTCGGGCAGCGACTGCAGGATCTCATCGCGATTGGCTTCACTCAGGGGCTCGCTGACTCCGCCCGGAACCACCCATGCCGGGTGAATGCGCTTCCCGCCCAGGCGCTCGATGATCTTCTGTCCGAATTGCCGAAGACGAATGCCGTCAAGGGCGAGTTCCCGATCCGCCTCAGCTACGCCGAAGATGTTGCTCTTCGCGGGATCGGCGTCCATGCCGAACAGCAGGTCCGGGGAAGAAAGATGGAAGAGGCTGAGCGCGTGTGATTGCGTGACCTGCGCAAGACCGAAGATGCGGCGGAGTTTGTCGGCCGTCGGAGGGATTCGCACCGCGAGCAGGGAGTCGCAGGCCTTGGCGGACGCAATCAGATGGCTGACCGGGCAGATTCCGCAGATGCGCGCCATCAACGACGGCATCTCGTAGAACGGGCGGCCTTCGCACAGCTTCTCGAAGCCGCGAAACTGCGTGACATGAAAGCGCGCGTCTTCAACGCGGCCGTCTTCATTCAGGTGCAGCGTGATCTTGGAATGGCCTTCGATGCGCGTCACCGGATCGATGACGATGGTACTTTCCTGCTTCACGAAATCTCCTTGCGAGCTGTGAGCAATGAGCTATGAGCAATGAGCAACAAGGAATGAGTCATGCATATGCGAATATCTTCCGGCCCAGAACTGCCTCGGCGGCTTTTGCATGAACTCATTGCCCACTGCTCATCGCTTATTGCTTGTTTCACGATCCAAACCGCGTCTTCAACGCCACGTCCGGATGGCGGCCGGCCAGCAATTCCGTCACCACGTAATGAATCGTGTCGGCCGAGGGCGGGCAGCCGGGAACGAACACATCCACATTCACAAATTCGTGTACCGGGCGCGACGTAGGCAGCAACGCCGGCACAACCTGGTTCGGAATTCCGGGATCGAATGTCACGTTCTCGCGATATGCCCGGTCATAGACGGCCTTCACGCCAAACGAATTTCGCATTCCCGGCACATTGGCGGTAACGGCACAGTCGCCCAGCGAGACCAGAATCTTCGTGCGCTCGCGCACGATCTTGATCTTGTGTAGATCCTCTTCGCTACTGACGGCTCCTTCGACCAGCGTGACGTCGACGCCTTCCGGAAATTCCTTAGCATCGACGAGCGGGCTGTACACCAGGTCGGCGGCCGCGGCAATGTCCAGCAGGCGCTCGTCCATGTCGAGGAACGACATGTGGCAGCCTGAGCAGCCGTCGAGCCATACGGTGGCGATTCGCGCTTTACTCATCTCTTCTCCACATCTTGTGTAGGGGCGGACGCCTTCGTCCGCCCCGCGCCGCGAAGCGACGCGTTCGACCGCATGGGCGCTTCCGGCACTCGCGGTCGCAAGCGACATTTTCACAATCTTTCATTCGTTCTCCTTCCGCATCATCGTCAGGTACGGCAGGAACTGGCGGCGTTTCATCATTTCGGCGACGGAGCGTCCTTTTTCAAACAGCGCGCCGGTCGGACACACATGCACGCACTTGCCGCAGGTGGTGCAGGTCTCGGACGATCCCCACGGTTCATTCAAGTCGGTGATGACTTTGGCTTCGATGCCGCGCCCCATCACATCCCAAGTGTGCGCACCTTCGATCTCGTCGCAGACGCGCACGCACCGCGTGCACAGAATGCAGCGGTTGTGATCGATGACAAAGCGCTCGTGCGAGGCGTCGACGTCCTCTTTGGGGTAGCGATAGGGGAAATGCACATGCGTGATTCCCAGCCGCTGCGCCAGATTCTGCATCTCGCAGTGACCGTTCGAGACGCATACCGAGCAGACGTGATTGCGCTCAGTGAAGAGCAACTCGAGGATCATCCGGCGATAGTTCTCCAGACGCTCGGAGTCGGTGGTGACCTCCATCCCCTCTTCGACCATCGTGACGCAGGCCGGAAGCAGCTTGTTCTGGCCCTTGATCTCGACCAGACACAGGCGGCAGGCGCCGACGTCTGTGAGGCCGTCCATCTCGCACAGCCGCGGAATGAAGATGCCGTTCTGGCGGGCAACGTCGAGAATGGTTTCTTCCTGGCGTCCGCTCAAATCGCGGCCGTTGATCTTCAGCGTTTTAACGGTGGGGACCTGTCTCATACGGGTTCTCCCACAGGCTGCCCGCAGACTCCAGCGGGGCATTTCCGATCCTGAATATGCGCTCGGTACTCCTCGGCGAAAGACTTCAGCGTGCTGACCACGGGATTCGGTGCCGACTGCCCAAGCCCGCACAAACTGGTGTGCTTCAGGAGGTCGCAGAGTTCTTCGAGTAATTTCAAATCCTGCTCGGTGGCCTTCATGTTGCCGATTGCGGTGAGGATGCGGTGCATCTGGTAGGTGCCTACGCGGCACGGGATGCACTTGCCGCACGACTCGGTCATGCAGAAATCCATGAAGTACTTGGCCACGTCGACCATGCACGAGCTTTCGTCCATGACGATCATGCCGCCCGAGCCCATGATCGAACCGGCCTTTGCGAGCGACTCGTAGTCAACAGGCATGTCGAGGCACTCGGTCGGCAGACATCCGCCAGATGGGCCTCCAGTTTGCACGGCCTTGAACTTGCGGCCATCGGGGATGCCGCCGCCGATTTCGTAGACCATCTCGCGGAGAGAAATCCCCATGGGGACTTCCACCAACCCAGTGTTTTCGACGCGGCCTGCGAGCGCGAAGACTTTCGTTCCCTTGCTCTTCTCCGTGCCGATCTTCGAGTACCACTCGCCGCCGTTGCGGATGATCGGCGCGATATTCGCGAAGGTCTCTACATTATTGATGAGCGTGGGCTGGCCGAACAGCCCTTCCATGGCGGGATACGGCGGTCTCGGCCGCGGCGTGCCACGTTTGCCTTCCACTGAGGCAATCAGCGCAGTTTCTTCTCCACAGACGAACGCGCCGGCGCCGAGGCGGACATCAATCTTGAAGCTGAAGCGTGTTCCGCAGATCTCCGAGCCCAGCAAGCCAACGCGCTCCGCCTGCCGGATTGCGTTGCGCAGGCGCTTGATTGCCAGCGGATATTCGGCGCGCACGTAGATGTAAGCTTCCGTCGCCCCGACCGCATATCCGGCAATCAGCATGCCTTCGAGCACGCGGTGCGGATCGCTTTCAAGCACGCTGCGATCCATGAACGCGCCGGGATCGCCCTCATCGGCGTTGCAGATGACGTACTTCTGGGTCCCGACCGACTTCGAGACCGTGCTCCACTTCAACCCGGTGGGATATCCCGCACCACCGCGTCCCCGCAAGCCGCTCTTGGTGACTTCGTCGACCACTTCGTGCGACGTCATCTCGGTGAGCGCCTTGATCAGCGCGGTATAACCGTTTGCGGCGATGTAGTCTTCGATGCGATCAGGATCGATGACGCCAGAATTCTCCAGCACAATTTTCTGTTGACGCTGGAAAAACGGGACATCAGTGGCGCAGACCAACCGGGACACCGGGGAGCCTTCAAGACTGTCGATGAGGGCTGCGCCATCGCCGGCCGCGACTTTCTTGTAGAGCACGCCATTGCTGGTTGAGACGAGCGGGCCTTCCGAGCACAGTCCCATACAGCCCACGCCCTTCACCTGGCAATGGTCTTTGGTGCCGCGCTGGGTAACTTCCTTATCCAGCGCATCCTTGACCGACTGGCTCTGGCACGAGAGGCATCCGGCGGCGACACACACGTTCACCCGCTGGGTAAAGTGGCTCTGCTGCTCTCGTTCGGTTTCTGCGATCTGATCGAGTTCTTCAGGCGTCATGGTGCGTCGTCCATTTCTTCAGGTGCTCGCGGATGGCAGGGGCTCCTACTTTTCCGGCCACCTCCTGGTCATAAACCACAGCCGGAGCCAGGCCGCACGAACCCAGGCAGCGGGCCGTCAGCAGCGAGACTTTCTTGTCGGCGGTGGTTTCCCCGGGAAGAATACCAAGGTCACGCTGCACCGCATCCAGCAACTGCGGCGCGCCTTTGATGTAGCACGCTGTCCCCATGCAGATGACACAGGTATGTTCGCCTGCGGGCTTCAAGGTGAAGAAATGGTAGAAAGTAGCGACGCCGTAGGCCCGGCTCAGGGGTACGCGCAACGACATAGCGACGTAGCGCAGCGCTTGTTCGTCCAGATACCCGAACGCCTCTTGCACGGTGTGCAGCGTTTCAATCAGCCCGCGGGCCTGCTGGCCCTGCCGCCGCATTGTGGCATCGACCAGTTTCCAGCGTTTGTCCTGATTGGGTGGAGCAGGCTTTGCTACGTATGAGGGCATATCTTGTTCCGCTCGCAGATAAATTCAGATGAACTTATGAATGCGAATCAATTGTTTTGCGAGTAACCACGAATTATAGTCCCGCAGCGAAAACTATCACGTGATCGCGGTCACGAATTTTACAACGTGAGTTTCACTTTGGGATTGGCACGTTGGCGGGGAACAGTAGCGGAGGTTACTTTTTATGTGGGGACAGCCGCCTTCGGCTGTCCGCCGGGCGGAGCCCGGCCCTTCCCTTCAACAGCAGCGCGCAACCGACGGCAAGGACCCAAGCGGAGCATTGCTTCGCGGACAGCCGAAGGCGGCTGTCCCCGCATAAAACTTATTCCCGAATCGTCAGCACCGGACAATGCGCCTGCGCGATGACGTGATGTGCCGCTGACCATGGCAGATGCGTTGAGCCGATCTCAGCGTGGGCGCGCGCTCCCAGAATGATCATGTCGGCTTCACGTTCTTCCGCCGCTTTCAGGATGCGCTCGGGTGCGTGCCCAAATTCCAGCAGGGTCTCAGGGATGTATTGCAACTCGGCTTTTGTGGGAATCAGTTCCCGCAGCTTCTGCAAGCTTTGTTCGATGGGCTCCGGCTTGCTTCCGAGACGCGCGTAGTCCTCCATGACGTGCATGAGGGTGAGCCGGGCGTGAAATTCGTCGGCGAGCCTAGCAGCTTCGAGTGCCATGCGGGGCGCATCCTTGCAGAAGTTCGTGGCGAACAGGATCTGCCGGAGTTCCAGTTCCACCGGAGCCAGGTCGGGCGCGGAATCCTTGAATGCCGGTAGCTTCGCCCGGCCGGAAACCTTTGGGCCCACTGTCAGCACCGGGCAGCAAGCGTGGCGCAGAATATCTTCCGCTATCGAACCGAGCAGCAACTTGCCCAGGCCGGTGCGCCCGTGTGTTCCTACCACGATCAGATCAATCTCGTTTTGTTCGATGATCTCAGCGAGGTTCTTCCAGACCACTCCGTGGCGTACGTATTTGCGGTGCGGGACGGTTTCAAAGTGCGCCGCGATCTGGTCGAGCTTGTCCTTCGCCTCATTGTGGGCGTCTTCGTAGATCGTGCCCATACTGACGTAGTCCACGCCGCCGGTCATCATCAGCAGGCTCGCTTCCGAGAGCACGTGCACCAGGTGCAGCGTGCTGCGAAAGCGCCGGCATATGGCCGTCGCATAGGGCAGCGCCGATTCCGAAGTCGGGGAGAAATCGGTGGCGAAGAGGACGTTCCGGATCGACAGCGCCGAGGCAGTCTGCGCGGATCGGTCCGCGATTGTGTTGTTTGGGGCTTCCACGAGAGTCATAAGACACCTCCTGCACCAGTTTCAGGATCGCGCCGGAAGCGATATTGGGGTATGCCGGGTGTCACCCAATTTTGTGATTGGAATCACATATCCGAAGTTGAGAGGTGCCCCATCCTTGTCCCTCCGTTTTTTGGAGGGACAGCGTAGGGGTGTTGACTTTCGACTTGAGCTGATTCACTGAAAGTCAGAATCCCCCACCCTGTCGCACAAGACGCGACAAGGGTGGGGGCACCCCCTCAATTCTGAATATGGAATCTACTGCGCGAAGCCGTCGGCTTGCGTGACCGCGCCGATCGCAACCGTGTGGTCGATATATAGTCGTCCCGCCTCCAGCGCTTTGCGGTCGAGTTCCAGTAACGCCTGATTCTTTACCTTCGCTTCCAGCACTTTCATCGCGGTTCCGGACGAGAGGCACTCCGTCTCTTCGAGGAGCGCGCCCATCATGACCACATTGGCAACTTTCGCCGATCCCAGCTTGTCAGCAATTTCCGATGCCGGGATGCAGACGACCTGCGCGTTCGGGATGCTCAAATCGTCGGGCAACCGCTCGCGGCCGTAGATGATCGTGCCTCCAGGCGCAATTTGCGAAGCGAACTTGCGCAACGAGATTTCGTTCATCGCGATCAGAACGTCGGGCCGCGAGAGCACGGGCGAGCCAATGCGGTCTTTCGAGAGGCAGACGTGGCAATGCGCGCTGCCCGAGCGCATCTCGGGTCCGTAGGAAGGCAGCCAACTCACTTCCAAGCCCTCGCGCATACCCATTTCCGCCAGAAGCTGGCCGAGCAGCAGCACGCCCTGGCCGCCGAATCCGGCAATCTTGATGCCCAGATGCCGGAACCGATGCGTGCGTCCGTGGACCATGCCTTTGCGGGCGACTTTGCGCTCGCCCTCAACGATTTCTGCGACCGTCTTGTGGGGCGGAACGTTGTTGTTCGGGATTTCAATTTTCTTGTCGCGGAAGACGTTGAGCGGGAAGCTGGGAATCATCTTCTCCCCGATCCACTTCCGCGCTTCGATGGGATCCTTGCCCCAGATCGTCGGGCAGGGAGAAAGAATCTCGACGAAGGTGAAACCTGCACCGTCGCGCTGCAATTCCAGCGCTTTGCGCACCGCGCGGCGCGCCTTCATGATGTTCTTGTTGTCTGATAGCGCGACGCGCTCGATGTAGACCGGAGCTTCAAGTGAGGAAAGCATCTCGGCCATATGCAGCGGGAAGCCTTCATTCACCGGACGGCGCCCCCAGGGAGACGTCGTGCTGCGCTGGCCAACCAACGTCGTGGGCGCCATCTGACCGCCCGTCATGCCGTAGATCGCGTTATTGACGAAGAAAACGGCGATCTTCTCGCCGCGGTTGGCGGCATGAACGATCTCGGCGGTGCCGATCGCAGCCAGGTCGCCATCACCTTGATAGGCAATCACAACCTTGTCCGGGCAAGCGCGCTTCAGTCCAGTGGCGGCGGCGGGAGCACGCCCGTGCGCAACCTGCACGTTGCCTACGTCGAAGTAATAGTACGCAAACACCGAGCACCCGACGGGGCTGACGAGGATAGTTTGATCCTGCAGTTTGAGCTCCTGCAAAGCCTCGGCGATAAGCTTGTGCGCCACGCCGTGGCCGCAGCCGGGGCAATAGTGCGTCTGGTGTTTGAGATCAGATTTTCGTTCGTATTCGGGATAGAACAGCGGCGACTTGGAGTGGACTACTTCGTACTTGTCCGTCTTTGGTTCTTCCAGGATTACGTTTTGCTCCGCCATGGTTACCCTCTTTCGGACCTCTGTTCGCGCCGCGGTCTCGGCGGCGGTCCGGTGGCCGGCAAGACGCCGGCACTACCACTACACCGCTGCCGGCACCTGAATCTTGGCCAAAATCTTCGCCAACAACTCCTCCACGGCGGGCACGTTGCCGCCGACGCGTCCGTAGAACTCGACCGGGCGCTTACCCTCGAGCGTGAGCCGGACATCTTCCACCATCTGCCCATTGCTCAGTTCCACGACCAGCACTTTCTCCCCGCGCAGTGCAGCTTTACGCAACTCGTTCGACGGGAACGGCCACAAAGTGATGGGCCGGAACAGTCCTACCTTGACTCCCTGCTTGCGCGCTTCGTCCACAGCCGAGCGCAGCACGCGCGACACGATGCCGTAACCCACCACGAGCAATTCGGCATCTTCGGTGCGGTATTGCTCGCAGAGCGTTTCCTTCTGCCGGGCGCGGATGTACTTCGCTTCCATCTTCCACTGATGCTCTTCCAGATCGTCGGCCTCGAGGAAGATCGAGCTGATCATGTTCTGGCGCGTGCCAGCGGTTCCCTGCACCGCCCACGGTTTCGGCGGAGGCACGATCTCACGGTATTCCAGGTCGAGCGGCTCCATCATCTGGCCAACGAATCCGTCAGTCAGCACAATCGCAGGGTTGCGATAGTTGTCGGCCAACTCGAAGGCGAGGATGGTCAGGTCGGCCATCTCCTGGACCGACGCGGGGGCCAGCACGAAGTTCCGGTAGTTGCCGTGGCCTCCGCCTTTGACCATGGCGAAGTAGTCGCTCTGTTCCGGTGCGATGTTGCCCAGGCCAGGGCCGCCACGCATGACGTCTACGATGACGCAAGGCAGTTCGGCTCCGGCGAGATAGGAAATGCCTTCCTGCATCAAACTGAGTCCTGGGCCGGAGGAGGCTGTCATGACGCGTTGTCCGGCGGAGGCGGCGCCGTACACCATGTTGATGGAGGCTGTCTCGCTTTCGGCCTGCACGAACGTTCCGCCGACCTCAGGGAAATAGAGCGCCGCGGCTTCAGCGACTTCGCTGGCCGGAGTGATGGGATATCCATAATAGGCGCGGCATCCAGCGAGCACTGCGCCCTTGATGACGGCAACGTTGCCTTTACAGAGCTGGCGCATGTTCGCCTCCTGCCTGCACGGACGGCCGAGCCGCTTTGGGTGGCGCTGCCAGCCGGAACACGGTTATCGCCCCAGGTTCCGGACAGCAATAGAAGCAAATGCCGCATCCGGTGCAATCGCGGCCGGTATAGCGCGCCGGATGCACGCCGTAATGGCTCAATTCAGGAGAAAGTTCCAGGCACTTGGGCGGGCAGGATTCTACGCACAACCCGCATCCTTTGCACTCCTCGACATCGACCGCCACTTTACCCCGCGCTGGGCCCGCCATGCGTTCCACCTCATTTCTCTATCTCATCGCTGCGGTCTGCGCCGCATGCGGATTCTGCAACCACTTTGTCTTTTCGCAATACTCGTACAACTCCGCACGGAAGTCGGGATGGGCAATCTCGATCAACGCCTTGGCGCGTTCACGAATCGACTTGCCGTGCAGATACGCCACTCCAAATTCGGTCACAATGTAGCGCACCAGGCCGCGCGACGTGACCACTCCCGCCCCAGGATCGAGCATGGGTACGATCCGCGAGATTGCGCCTCTCTTCGCGGTCGAAGAAATCGCAATGATTGGCTTGCCGCCTTTGGACCGCGATGCGCCCCGGATGAAGTCTACTTGCCCGCCAATCCCGCTGTAGAACTGGTTGCCGATCGAATCGGAGCAGACCTGCCCGGTGAGATCCACCTGAATCGCGGAATTGATCGCCACCATCTTGTCGTTGCGCGCGATCAGTCCGGGATCGTTGGTATATGCCGTGGGATGGAACTCGAAGATGGGATTGTTGTCCAAGAAGTCGAACAGCCGTTTCGTCCCCAAGGCGAATCCTAGAATGATCTTGCGCGGCTTGAAGTTCTTGCGCGCGCCGGTGAGCACGCCAGCCTCGATCAGCGGAATGACTCCGTCCGACACCAGTTCGCTGTGAACGGCCAGATCGTTGCGATCCATCAGCATCGGCAGCACCGCGTCAGGAATGCCACCGATGCCGGTCTGCAGAACGGCTCCGTCTTCAATGAGACCAGCAACGTTGCGCGCAATGGCAACCTGTAAATCGGTTACGATGGCCTTCTTCAGCGCGCACAGCGGCCGCGAAGATTCGACAAACGCGTCGATGTCATCGACGTGAATGAAGCTGTCGCCGTAGGTGCGAGGCATGTTGTCGTTGATCTGAGCGACCACATACTTGGCGACTTTGGCCGCGGTAAGCGTCGTGTCAACGCCCACGCCGAAGCTGCAGAAGCCGTGTGAATCCGGGGGCGAGACCTCGATCAACGCAACATCGATGGGCATCTGCCCGCTCTCGAACAAGCCCTCGATCTCGCTCAGATAGATGGGCGTGTAATCGGCGCGGCCGTCGTTGATGGCTTCCCGCACATTGCCGCCGATGAAGACGGCGTTGTGCCGGAAATGGCCCGCCATCTCCGGCGCCACGTAGGGCGCGCAGCCCATGGTCATCATGTGAACGATTTCTACGTCGAAGACGTCGGGCGCCCGCCGCATCAGCGCCTCGACTAAGGTTTCAGGCTCGGCACATCCTGGCTGAATGTAGACGCGCATGCCCGACTTCACACAGGCCAGCGCTTCGTCTGCCGTCTTCAGCCGCTTCTTGTATTCCATCTCCCATGACATCGACATCCTTAATTACTCCCCTTTAGATGGCCCTCAGCATGCCGGCGTCACGCGGCGCTCGAGCCACCTCTTCTTCATACCCCACAGCGGCATAATAAATCGCCCGGTCGAAAAACATTTCCAGCATCTGCAGCAGTTCGAGTTCACCCATGATCTCGACCGCGCGGTCCATGACCGCTTCGCTTTTCAGAAATTCCCAAAGGTTCTCCTTGGTGAGAACGATGGCCTGGATAACTTCACTGAGCGGCACGCGCTGCCGTGCGCGTCGCGCCCCGATTTCCCGGTAGCGGTGCTCGATATCGAGTTCGTTCTTCCCCAGCAGCCACTCGCCCAGGTGGCGGTAGATTTCGTAAACACGCTCTCTCAGTTCATGGGCGGGAATATTGCGGAAATGCGCGACCTGGGAACTGGACTGAACTCTCTCTTCCAGCCCCCCGGCAAGTGCATCGGCGTGAGCTTCGATCAGACGAACGAGTCTGTAGGAAAACATCATCATACCCCCCTCGTGGTCCCCTTTTTTGAACACGAGGCCCGGCTTCACACCCCAAGTTTGAGCGCCGCGTCCTGGTTACTCCAACCCTCGACTGGCATTTTGATGCTCTCGACCTTGGGTTCCAGCGTCTGTGGAACCGTGATGGCGCGCGAAATCATGCACACCGATTTCGTACGCCGCAAGAGCGCTAGCCCAGCCTCAATTTGATCTTCAGAATGCACCTTCAACCGGGGACGGATAAGAATCTCGCTGAAGTTGCATCCGCTGGCCCTGGTGCGATGGACACAGCCTTCGATCTCCACCTCCAGGTCGGTGTATTCGAACTTCGCGCTTCGCGCCACATCATGAAAAGTCGTGGTAAAGCAGCCCGCAAGGGCGCAGAGCAGCAACTGCTCGGGCGTCCAGCGACCCTGCAGCCCGCCCAGCTCCGCGGCTTCCGAGAAGTGGATCGTGTTGGGCGAGGACTCGCACTTGGCGAGTCCAGTGCGGCCCGAGGTCCACCAGGCCGAAACGCGATAGGTATATTCCGAAGCCATGTTTAAACTCCTGCCACCCCAGAAGAAACCTCCCCTAAGACGATAAAGAGAAGATCACGGTGATGGTGGTCTCCACCTCAACCGGCTGCCCATTGAGCAAATATGGTTTGTAACGCCACTGTTTCACGGCGGCGATTGCCGCCGGAACCAACATCGGGTGTCCGCTGACTAGTTGTAGATTGGTGATCTGTCCGTTGGTGTCGATGATCGCGCTCAGAATTACATCTCCTTGCACGCGCGCCGCCCGTGCCAGCGCTGGATATTGCGGCTCGACTTTTTGAATCAACAGTCCTCTGGTTACGCCCTGCGAGATGCGCACGCGCTGCGGCGTCACGGGCACGAACTTTGGAATGGCGGCGTTCGTGGTCGCGTTGACGATGCCGCCGATTACACCACCCAACTGTCCGCCCGGAATGCCTCCCGGGACGCCTCCCACCACGCCACCCGTGGCCGGCATCGGCGGCGGCGCCTCTTCTTCCCTGATCATCTGGACTTTTTGTGGAATCTTGGTCGGCGTACGCAACTGGCCTGTGTTCAACAGGTCGGTCTGAATCTGTCGTACCACCCGTTGCACCTGCTCCGCAGCCGGCGGCGGGGGCGGAGGCGGGGGCGGAGGCGCCACGAGGAACGTCAGCAGTTGGGCTTTGGGCAGACTTTCCGGGAAGGCCAGCGGCATGATCAACATGACGCTGATGGCCAAGCAGTTCAAAATAAAGGAGGTGACCGTGGCAAAAGATTGCCGCTTCTTCTGTTGCCCAAAATCTAAAACGCTGTCTGCAAACATCGGCCTCGGCGTAAACTTTGCCGCTAATACATCGGACTTCGGTAGCGCCGCAACCTGAGGACGGCTCGGTGGTTTGACTTCTTTTACCTCTGGCTCATGAATCTCAATCGTGCCCATCGGAACCTCCTGCCTCACCCTTGCCAAGGATTTCACTAACAAACCCTGGAAGACGGTCAGAGCCGTTACATTCCAAACCCATCTTCGTCCAATGCTCCATTAGGGCAAATGGCCCACATCACGGAACTTTGTGACGAGGATCACGGTTTTTGCAGTTGGCGCCGAAACGGAAGTAATCACGGCGCTTAGTCACGTGTGGAGTTGGCCTCGAAGTTCACTCCACGCGTTTGGCAGTAACTGATGTGTACTCATTCCGTTTGTGTAGGGGCGGACGCCTTCCTCCGCCCCGCAATCCTGCGCGAAGCGAAGGGGAGCGTGCCTGCAGCCGAAGTGGCCCCAGTTGCTGTTGTGTGAAAGCAACGCCCGGCGCCAAAAACTTGCGCGAGGGGCGCCCCGGACGAAGGCGTCCAGGGCTACATACACGATTCTCCGATGAGCGGGACTGTATAATGGCGATCTCGGTTTCTGAGTTCTCCGCTCGACCAACGCCTGTCGCGATGCTCGATCACATGACTGTTGCCATTGAATGCCGCGACTTGCGCAAGACTTACGACGGAAAAGTCGAAGCCGTACGCGGACTGAACCTTGAGATCCAGGTGGGCGAGTGCTTCGGACTTTTGGGACCGAACGGCGCAGGCAAGACCACGACCATCGAAATACTGGAAGGCCTGCTGCAGCCCACGTCTGGCCGGGTTTCGATCTTTGGGCACTCCTGGAACGAGAATGAGCGCGAGATGCGCGAATGGCTCGGCATCTCGCTGCAGGAGACGCGGCTCTCGGAAAAGCTGACGGTCCGCGAGACCATCGACCTGTTTGCCAGTTTCTACCGCGAGCCACGCCCCACCGATGAAGTCATGGAGCAACTCGAACTCACCGAGAAGGCCGATTCGTGGGTGGGCAAGCTCTCCGGTGGTCAGCGGCAGCGGCTCGCAGTCGCCACGGCGCTAGTGTGTAATCCGAAGATTCTGTTTCTGGATGAGCCGACGACAGGTCTCGATCCGCAGAGCCGGCGGCAGTTGTGGGACATCATTCGCACCTTCCAGAAAAATGGCGGGACGGTCCTGCTCACCACGCACTACATGGACGAGGCCGAGCGGCTTTGCGACCGGCTGGCGATCGTGGATCACGGACAGATCATCGCCGAAGGATCGCCTGCTGATCTGATCAACCGGCTGGGCGGACACCACGTAGTGGAGTTTTCCGTAAGCGGCAATCACGATGGCGCCGCTCTACCCGCATGGCGCGCTCTGCCCAGCGTCGAGTCGGTGCGCGAAGACGAAGGATTGATCGCATTGAACGTGAAACAGCCGCATCTGACGATTCCAGCACTGCTGGAAACCATCGACAAGCAAGGCGGCATATTGCAGCACCTGACAACGCGGCAGGCTAGCCTGGAAGATGTATTCGTCCGCCTGACCGGACGGCATTTGCGGGAAGAGTGACACAGAGGATGGTGATGATGATGATGACGACCGGTCAATTCCGTCTTGCTGCAATCATGCTAGTCACGATTGCTGCGCTTTCATGCTGCACTCTCGCGCAGGTTGCGGGTACCGACGCATCAGCCTTCGCACCACTCGATCAATGGAAAACGGCTGTTCTAGCCGGAGATGCCGCCGGCTTATCGTCCTTATACAGCACGAATCCGGCGCTCCAGGTCGCGATCGGACAAGGCACAAGTGACGCCACCGGCGAAACCAGCTTCTGGGTTGGCCTCAAGGCTCGTAAGATCGACTTGCAGATCAACCAGAAGACATCACCACAACCGGGTGTGCAGGCCGTCGTCTTTCAAGCCGAAGTGCAATCGGGAAGCGAAACCCTCTACGTGACAGTAGGGCAGGCATGGCAGCAACAGGGCGACTCATGGCGACTGGTCATGGTAAAGCACACTGATCCGACGCATCTGCAGCAACCACCCAATGCCGACAAGAACATCTACCCCGACAACGTTGATGCTCGTAAAGAGATCAAAGAGGCCGAGGAACTGGCTGCGAAAGATCACAAGCGCGTGCTCCTGGTCTTTGGGGCGAACTGGTGTTACGACTGCCACGTGCTCGACCTTGCGTTTCATCGGGCTGACTTCGCGTCGACCATGGCAGGCTACGACGTCGTGCATATCGACATCGGGACCGATGGAAAGAAGAACGCCGACCTGGCGAGACAATTCCAGGTGCCGCTCGAGAAAGGCGTTCCCGCACTAGCCGTCATTGAAAGCGACGGAAAACTCGTAGTCAGCCAGAAGAACGGCGAATTTGAGAACGCACGCGCCATGACCCCACAGGCGTTGTTGGAGTTCCTGAACAAGTGGAAGCTGGAGGCGCGCTGATTTGTTATGAGCGTTGCACAAGAAACACCGATTCGAACCGAGCAGTCGCAGCCTCTGCCTCCGCGCCGTAACGGCCGCTGGTCGGGCTACTCGCATCTGCTGATGGCGCGCATGCTCGAACTCAAGCGCGAGCCGGAGGTCGTGTTTTGGGTTTTCATATTTCCTCTTCTGCTGGCGCTGGGTTTAGGAATTGCCTTCCGTAACAAGCCCGGTAACGCGGTGTCGGTTGCAATCGTCGAGGGAGTGGGATCGCAGCAGGCCCAGAACCTGCTGGCACGCTCGCCCCAGCACGATCAATTCAAAGTGCAGGTACTGAACGAAGGGGAAGCGCGTAAGGGATTCCGCCTGGGCAAATTCGACCTGGTGATTGAGCCGGGCAACAACGGAGCGGTGAGTTATCGCTACGATCCAGCGCGCCCCGAGAGCGTTCTGGCCAAGGCCGAAGTCGGTGACGCGCTGCAATCCGCGGCCGGGCGCAAAGACACAGTGCCGACCACAGCTGTCACGTCATCCGAGCCAGGATCGCGTTACATCGACTTCCTGATTCCGGGACTGCTCGGCATGAACCTGATGAACTCTGGCATGTGGGGCATCGGCTTCGCGTTAGTAGACATGCGCCAGCGCAAGCTCCTCAAGCGGTTTGTCGGGACGCCTATGCGCCGCGGAGATTTTCTGCTGGCGCTGGCCTCGAGCCGCCTGATCCTGATGATCATCGAGGTCGGTCTGCTCTTGCTGTTCGGCGCGCTGTTCTTTCACATGCGCGTGCTGGGTTCAATCGGGTCGATTGCGCTGATCGCCGCGATTGGTTCGCTGACCTTCGGCGGCGTCGGCCTGCTGACCGCCAGCCGCGCGCAGAAGATCGAAAGCGTCAGCGGCCTGATCAACCTGGTCATGATGCCGATGTGGATCTTCTCCGGAGTCTTCTTCTCCTACGAGCGCTTCCCTGCCATGATTCATCCACTCATCAAGGCGCTGCCGTTGACCGCCCTCAACGACGCTCTGCGTGCCAGCATCCTGGAAGGCACACCGATCATGCACCAATGGCCGCGCCTACTGGTGATGGTTCTTTGGGGAGGAGTTTCATTTGTGCTGGCGCTGAAGTGGTTCCGCTGGACGTAAGGAGCTGGACGTAAGGAATTGTTGAATTTTGATTGTTGATTATTGAATGTTGATTAATGATTGAAAACCAACGCCCATGCGTCTTGGTTTTAATCAACAATCATTCATCAACAATCACCAATTTTATTTCTCGTTTACTTTATGTGGTTGGTTATAGAGTTGGGGTGGACCGGTGGGTTTTGCTGGGAAGGTCCGCTCCGCTCAGGCCTCATTCGCACCCTGGAAGAAGTTGCGAACGAGGCCGTCTGCGGTGCTTACGAAATACTACGACTTCGACTTGGCTTTCCGCACTTTTGCCCAGCGTTGTCGTTGGGCCTCGGCGATCCGCTCACGGGCTTCTTTGCTCAGGATACGTTTACCTCTCCTGCTCCCGTTCGCATGACCGAGGGCACCTAATGCCTTCCCTACTCTCTCCATCTCCTTTTGGAGCCGAGAGTACTCCGTCTGTAGGGAAGCGACTACCTTGTTCAGGTTGGTCATTATTACCCCCTCGTAAGACAAGGCTAACATGGACTAGGGTGGTGCACACAGACATTAGTTGCCTTTCTTGTAAGTTTTGTAAACTTGACTAAGATGCCGAAAGCACATTTTTCGAATGGTCTGGGTTACTTCGCCAGGCCGAGGAACACCCTCACCCGCTCCAACTCCTCTTCGAGTCCCTGGGCGAAGACGCGACCCCGGGGCGCTGATTTCACGTACCCGAAGTCCACCTGTAACGAATCGTCGTTGACGGACAAGTTCCCCCAACCGATGACCTGGTCGCGCCATAGCATCGGCATGGCATAGTAGCCGCGCACCCGCTTCGCGGAGGGCGTATAAGCTTCAAAGCGGTAAGTCCATCCCCATAGCTTCTCGAACCGCCACCGGTCCCAGACAACCGGATCAAACGGCGCCAGCAGACGCACGGTATCATCCGGCTGCCCGCGCGGGACTTTCCACTCAGCCGGCAAGTACCAATCCGTACCGTCCACATGCGCGTGGGCTAGACGATGTTTTGCCCGCTGGATCGTGCCGGCGATCCGACTCTCCCACTGCGGAGCCGCATAGCGCAGGCGTCGTAACAGAAAGCGAAGGCTTCCCAGGGGCAGGGGAGCATAGATGCGAATGGCGGCATCGGCCAACGCATCCAGCCGTGCGTCGCAGGCCGTATCATCGAGGACTTCGGCCACGTGCTCGTGCGCTGCATAGATTCGGATCCCAGCCTCCCGCCGCGTTACTCGCAGTAGTCCTTGATAGTGCATCGCATCCAGCAGATGCGTCGTCGCGTTCGAGTTGCCTCCCCAGTAATTCTTGACCTTGCCGTGCGAGAAGTATTCATCGACCTCGCGAAGGTGCACACTGCCACGCTCGCGCACGAAATCCAGCAGCCGTTGAGCCCGCTTTCGTCGCGCCGCAGGCCAGGGTAATCGGTTCTCGGCTGGCACGCGGCAATCCGCCCGCGGGTGCATCAGCGCCTGAAGTTCCCGCGTGACGAATCCGTAATTGATGAAAAAGTCTTCCTCGACGCCGAGCTTCGTGTATCGGCGTTCCAGGTCGCTTGCGCGGTAGTCCTTAACGCGATGGCGAAGGATGAGGTCCTGCGCCCGGGCGGGTGCGCGGATCGGGTCGGCCTGCAGAAACTGCATTCGATGCAGGGCGCGCTTCAAAGTGGTAGGGGGAAACAAACTCTGCGAAACGAGAAGCCGCCGCAGGTGATCGGGCGTGATGGGCATCAGGAGATCTTACCGAACCCCTACGCATTGGAAGCGCAGTTACGATCCCTTGCGGAGACGGGGAGCGGCTCCTATTACCAAATGGTAATACCAAAAACTCTGTAGACGCTCATACCCGTCACGCATTGCATAATGCTCACATTGCCCCTGTTGTGCGCATCCACCGATAGATTTGGATGAGAACCTCGGAACAACCCCGGCGAAATGATGTCGTCGAAATTCTCATCGCCGACGACCACGAACTGTTTCGCCGGACGCTTCGCGGGTTCATTGAAGCTCAGTCGGGTTGGCACGTATGCGGTGAAGCCGGCGATGGCCTGGAAGCTCTCGACAAGGCCAAAGTGCTCCGTCCCGATGTCATACTGATGGACATCAACATGCCCAGGATGGACGGCCTGGAAGCGACCGGGCTCATCCGGCGCGAGCTTCCCGCATGCAAGGTCGTCATCGTCACCCAGAATCACGCGTCGATCGCACGGCAGCAGGGCGCGTCTGTGAACGCGAGCGCGGCCGTAACCAAGGCTGACCTCACCAGGGATTTGCGCGCAACCGTTGAGAGCGTTCTGGGGTCGCCATTCTCCGCCGCTTCCGAAACACGCGCGGCGACGGCCGACAGTTGGGTTCCTGGCGGCGGTGCATTGGGACATCTGGTCCGCGAATTTGATTGGGCCAGTACTCCTCTGGGCCCGATTGACGCGTGGCCGCAAAGTTTGAAGATCGCCGTCCGCATCTTGCTGACTTCCCGCTTTGCCATGTGGATGAGTTGGGGCCCGGAACTCACCTTTCTCTATAACGATGCCTACGCCAAGATGACCCTTGGCAAGAAACATCCCTGGGCTTGGGAAAGCCGTCCTGGGAAGTATGGCAGGAAATCTGGGACGACATCGGTCCGCGCATCGAGAAAGTCATCACGACCGCTGAAGCCACATGGGACGAAGGCCTGCTCCTGTTCCTCGAACGAAGCGGCTACCGCGAGAAAACCTATCACACGTTCTCCTATAGCCCTCTGTTAAGTGAAGCCGACAAGGTTTCCGGACACCTCTGCGTTGTCACCGAGGAAACGGATCGCGTGATCGGCGAGCGCCGGCTCAACACCCTGCGGTCCCTGTCGGCGGAACTGAGCCAGACGACAACCGAGCAAGACGTCACGGCTTGTATCGCTCAGGTCCTGGCTGAAAACCAGCGGGACATGCCATTCACCCTGACTTACCTGTTCAGCGACCGTCGCCATGCGCGTCTAGCCTGCCGAAGCGGCACACCTGCGGAGCATCCGGCAGCACCGGAGGCAATCGACCTCGACGACATCAACCCGGCTTGGCCTCTGCAAGAGATTCTCGACGAGAAGGACTTTTATCTCGTTGAGGATCTTGCCCAACGATTTGAGTCGGTACCCTGCGGAGTGTGGAACGAATCTCCCTCGCGTGCAATTCTTCTCCCAATATCCAGCCAGGCGCAAGACGCGCCTGCAGGAGTAATCGTTGCGGCGCTGAATCCGTACCGTCCACTTGACGTCAGCTACGCTGGATTTATGAATCTGGTTGCGGGCCAGATCGCCGCCAGCATTTCCAACGCGCGAGCGTACCAGGAGGAGAGAAAGCGCGCGGAGGCACTCGCCGAAATCGATCGCGCCAAAACGGCATTCTTCAGCAATGTAAGCCACGAATTTCGCACCCCGCTGACACTGATGCTGGGGCCATTGCAAGACCTGCTCTCGCGGAGCCAGACACATCTTTCCCCAACAGCTGCTCAGCAACTGGAACTGGTGAACCGCAATGGCGCACGCCTGTTGCGCCTGGTCAATACTCTGCTCGATTTCTCCCGCATCGAGACGGGACGCGTGAAAGCCGTCTACCAGGCAACCGATCTGGCGGCGTTCACTGTTGAACTGGCCGGCGTCTTCCGTTCCGCCACCGAGCGTGCCGCCTTGCGGCTGGTGGTGGATTGCCAGGCCACAGAAGAAGTCGCATATGTCGATCGCGACATGTGGGAGAAAATCGTCCTGAACCTGGTCTCCCACGCATTCAAATTCACGTTCGAAGGCGAGATTAGTGTGGCGCTGACCCAGGTGGGACATTCCGCGGAGCTTCGCGTTCGCGACACCGGCGTGGGTATTCCGCCGGAGGAGATACCGCATCTATTCGATCGCTTTCACCGTGTTCCCAATGCGCGCAGCCGAACCCACGAAGGCACTGGCATTGGTCTAGCCCTGGTTCATGAGTTGGTCAAACTGCACGGCGGATCCATGCGTGTGGAAAGCGCTCTAGGACGAGGCAGCACGTTCATCGTCACCATCCCACTGGGGCAAGATCATTTGGCCTCCGAGCAAATTGGAGGCGAGCGCACCCTGGCATCGACCGCCACCGGGGCGAATCCATTTGTCCAGGAAGCTCTGCGCTGGCTGCCAGAGATCGATTCCTCGAATGCGGAGGAAATGCCGCTGGAGGGCGAACTCCTTCCGGTTGCATGCCCACCCGCATCGGCGGCATCGAACCGCCGGCGCGTTCTGATCGCGGACGATAACGCCGACCTGCGCCAGTACCTGACTCGCCTGCTGTCGGAGCGCTACGACGTGTTGGCCGTCGCCGACGGAAATCTGGCGCTGGAATCGGTTCGCCAGCAGGCTCCGGACCTGGTGTTGAGCGACATCATGATGCCGAATCTCGATGGCTTTGGATTGCTGCAGGCGTTGCGCTCGAATCCAGAGACAAATACCATTCCGGTCATCCTTCTTTCGGCCCGCGCTGGCGAAGAATCCCGTGTCGAGGGTATCGATGCCGGCGCCGACGACTACCTCGTTAAACCCTTCAGTGCGCGTGAACTGCTGGCGCGGGTGCAGACTCACCTCGAGTTGGCACGGGTCCGCCATGAGTCCAACGAACTGCTCCGCCAGAATGAACGGCGCTTGCGCGCCTTCTTCGCCGCAAGTTCCGACGTCGTCTATAGAATGAGTCCGGATTGGAGCGAGATGTACTCTCTAGACGGCAAGGATTTCATTCCTGACACAAAGAATCCGACTCGAGGATGGATCAGCACGTACATTGACGCTGAAGATCAGCCGCGTGTGCTGTCTGTGATCCACGAAGCCATTCGAAGCAAGAGCGTCTTCCAATTAGAGCATCGCGTGATTCGCTCGGATGGGTCCACGGGCTGGGTCCTTTCGCGGCCAGTTCCTTTGCTGGATGAACACGGCGAGGTCGTCGAATGGTTTGGCGCCGCGCGCGATGTCACTGCGCGCAAGCAGATGGAAGTGGACTTGCGCGAAGCCCATTCGAAACTCGAGATGCGAGTCCGGCAGCGCACCGAGGAGTTGGAACAAGTGCAGGGCGACCCGCGCGACCTGTCGTCCAAATTACTCCAGTTGCAGGACGAGGAACGACGTCGGATCACGCGCGATTTGCACGACAGCGCTGGTCAGACGCTGACCGTCCTGGGCATGAACCTCGGTCAGTTGGAGCAGTTCGCCCAGGGTGGCAATGGGCAGTTCAGCCAGAAACTACAGGAGGCGCAGGAGCTCCTGCAGCGCGTCACCCAGGAGATCAGAACCACGTCGTACCTGCTGCATCCGCCGCTGTTGGATGAAAGCGGCATCGCGGCGGCGCTTCGCTGGTACGTCGACGGGCTGATGCAACGAACTCCCCTGAAGATTGACCTCAGTGTTTCCGAGGATTTAGGCCGACTCCCCAGAGAGACTGAATTGGCGATGTTCCGCATCGTACAGGAGAGTCTGAGCAACCTGCTGCGGCACTCCGGAAGTGATATCGCCGAAATCCGAGTCAGGCGGCATGACCACAGAGTGCCCCTCGAAGTCGAAGATCGTGGCCCTGGAATCGCCCCCGAAAAACTCGCTGCCATCAACGAAGGCGGATCGGGAGTCGGCGTGCGAGGCATGCGAGACCGTGTACGCCATCTCAATGGCGAAATGAAACTTGACGCAACTGACTCGGGAACGACAGTTTCCATCTCGCTCCCTGATCGCGGATCAGAGGCGGACGCGGTTGAGGAAGAGACTCGGTTATCCCCCACCGTTTGAGCTGCCATGTGCCCGGTACAAAGCCTTCTCACATGCTGCAAGACCGGTCGCAGCTACCTAGCCCAGTCGGACCGGCTACCGACCAGCGAACAACGCCCCTCCAGGAACTGCTAAAATCGGCTCATTATGAGCCCCCAGTCCCCGTTTACCGATGTTCCAGACGCAATTGAAGAGATTCGTTCGGGACGCATGATCGTCGTCGTCGACGACGAGGACCGCGAGAACGAAGGTGACCTCACGCTTGCCGCCGAGAAGGTTACGCCTGAGGCCATCAATTTCATGGCGAAGTTTGGGCGCGGGCTGGTATGTCTGGCGATGACAGAGGAGCGGCTGGAGCATCTGAACATCGGTCCGATGACCGCCGAGAATACTTCGCAATATGGAACCGCCTTCTGCGAGGCCATCGACGCGCGCCAGGGAGTTACTACCGGCATTTCCGCTTATGACCGCTCACGGACCATTCAGGTCGCGATCGATCCCGCGACAAAGCCGTCGGATTTGGCTCGCCCGGGGCACGTCTTCCCTCTTCGCGCTCGCAAAGGCGGAGTGCTGGTGCGCGCAGGACAGACCGAAGCCTCGGTCGATCTGGCGCGGCTGGCGGGCATGGTGCCGGCGGGAATCATCTGCGAAATCATGAAGGACGACGGCAGCATGGCGCGGGTGCCGGACCTGACCGAGTTCTGCCGCGAGCACAACATGAAGATGCTGACCGTCGCCGAGCTCATCCGCTACCGCATGGCGCACGAGCGCTATGTGAACCGCGTCGGCGAGGCGCTCATCGATACGCGCTTCGGCGAATTCCGCCTGATCGCTTACTCGAGCGAAGTGGATGGCGGCGAGTCGCATGTGGCGCTGGTTCGCGGCGATATCGAACACAGCGACCAACCGGTGCTGGTGCGGATGCACGCTCATTGCCTGATGGGGGATGTCTTTGGCGCGACAGGGTGCGAATGTCACGCGACGCTCGAAGGCTCGCTCCAACGCATCTCCGTGGAAGGATTGGGCGCACTGATCTATTTGCATCAGACCTCGCAGGGATTCTCGATTGAGAGAATTGGCGAGCGGGCCGCTTTGAGCTTCCATGGCGGAAGGGCCCTTACTTCTCTCTATGACAACAGCAAGCATATTCAGCGCGAGATTGGGATCGGGGCGCAGATTTTGTCGGATTTGAACCTGCGGCGCATTCGGCTGCTGACGAACAGGCCAAAAAAAGTCGCAGCGCTCGAAGGATTCGGGATCGAAATCGTCGAACAGGTGCCCGTACAACTTGCCGACGCCAAGATCCAGAACCGCTAGCTACTTCAAATATTGCGGAGCGTCATGGCAACTCATTTTGCCTCGGTGGAGAAGAATGAACGCAACATCCCGCCTGGGATGATCGACGACGCTCGCAAGCATGTCTACGAAGCCGCCATTCGCACGCCGCTGGTGCGCCTGAACTATGACGGGCCTGCCGAGATTTACCTGAAGCTCGAGTGCCTGCAACCGATTGGGGCGTTCAAGATCCGCGGCGCCTACAATGCGGTGCGCCTGTTGCCGGAGGCGGAGCGGCGGCGCGGAGTCTGGACGGTGAGTGCGGGCAACGCGGCGCAGGGAGTCGCGCTTGCCGCGCGCAAGGCCGGTGTCCCGTGCAGGGTGCTCGTAATCGACGCCGCTCCGGCAGCCAAGCTTGACGCGGTACGGCGCCTCGGCGGGGAGATCGTGAAAGCTTCGTATGACGACTGCTGGAAGGCGCTGGCGGACCGCGCCCATCCGGCAATGAACGGTGCGTTCGTGCATCCGTTTGAAGATGATGAATTTATTGCGGGCAACGCGTCAGCGGGACTGGAGATTCTGGAAGACCTGCCTGATGTCGAAGCGATCGTGGCGTCGTTCGGCGGCGGAGGCTTGTCGTGCGGCATCGCGGCTGCCATGAAAGAGCGTGCGCCCAAAGTCAAGGTATTCGCCGCGGAACCGGAAACAGCGGCGCCGCTGGCCTGGTCACTGGCAGCCGGATCACCGCAGAAGTTTCCCACTTGGAAGGCGAGTTGGGTGGATGGCTGTGGCGGGAAATCGGTGTTTCCCCGAATGTGGGATCTGGCGCATCATCTGCTGGCCGGGGCCGTCGTGAGCACGCTCGAAGAAGTGCGGGTGGCGATGAAGATTGTGGCGGAGCGGAATCATGTCATCAGCGAAGGAGCTGGGGCTTGCGCGGTCGCAGCGGGACTCAGTGGGAAGTGTGGGGCGCGGAAGATCGTCTGCATTGTGAGTGGCGGAAATATCGACCTGTCGGTGTTTGCCGGATTGATCAATCAACCGTAGAGACGTTGCTGGCAACGTCTCGGCGTGCAGCGCAATACCTGCGGAATAGGGCGGATAGGTCGACGCTTTAGGTTTCGTGGATAGAAGAGACGTAGCAAGCTACGTCTCTACGAAATGGGATTGCAGTTCTAGAATGGTTTGCGGACTACGACTTCGCTATCCCGGATGAAGAACTGGGCTGAACAACTCTCAGAGCCGCAGATGACCGGCAACAATCCGTTGATCTGTTTGCGAGTGATGAGGCCGAGCATGCCGCAGGACGGGCATGAGAGCACGGCCCAGTAAGGGTCTTCCTTTTCGCCGATCTCACCGGCATTTTCGAGCACAAAGACGGTACCAGGCTGCATCTGTTCCGGAATCCACTCGTTGAGGATGTCCAGTTCACCGACCATGTGTTCCCTCCCTTGATTCGGTTTGTGCTCGACCCCAAAAATCCTTACGAAGCCTTTCTAGCACGCTTCAGGTAATCCCGCGAAGTTACTGAGGTACTTGCTTTTGCACCTGTCACACCGGTACGAACCTGGCGCACGGCATCGGTTAAACAGATGCCCAAAATGGGCTGATCAGAGTTCTTGAGGATATCCACGATTTGCCTGGCCGAAGTCTCCAGATATAGATGTTTGCCGGCAGTGAGGAGATGAATTTCCGAGTTGCGGTCGACGATTTCGGCCAGGCCTTTTCCGAATTCCCGGTCGAGGAAGCGGACGACCTTGCGTACTCCCTGCAGGGAAAATCCTTTGCGGCGGAGCTGGCAGATCACCGCGATTTCGGTCAGTTCGTTCATCGAGTAAAGGCGGCGATGGCCTTTCCGCTCCGGTCGAACGACACCGCGCTCGTCCCACCACTGCAACTGGCGGGCCGAGATACCGGTTAAGGCGATGACGTCTCGGGATGTGAAGCAATCCTGCATTCATCCTCAAAATGTTTGAAACAGTTTCGATGCAAAATGTTTCACACATTTTAGGCATGGCAGGCTGTGGATCAAGCAAAGAAATGAAGGGGTTAGTGACTAAGAGAGTTCCTGCCGAGAGCCTGAACAGGATTCAACAACGACCACCGGGGCTGAAGCCCTGTTTCGTTTGTCGGCCCCTAACGCGGCCCTGAAAAGCCGCTCTTCCACGTGATCTCAGGAGCGCGGCGGGATCGCATCAATATGGAGCGATCCGCCACCGACGAAGTGGACGAGTTCAAGTTTGTCGCCATCGTTGAGGCCGGTGTGGGCCCAACGGTCGCGGGGAACAATGTCACGATTGAGTTCGATGGCGACGCGGTCGGGTTTCATGGCGAGTGCTTCCACCAGAGCGGCGAGAGTGGGAACCGGAAGATCGAAGGTTCTTTCTTCTCCGTTGATTTGGAGTTTCATGATGTATAGGACAATGTACGCCGATTTGAATGAGTTAGAAACGTGGCGTCCCTGACGGGACTCGTGCCTAGTTTCCCAAGTTACCCGGCACTCAGTGCCGGGCTTTCACGTGCCGCCGCTTCGCGGCTGGAATCACTTATGGCCAAAGTCCCGTGGCAAATAAGCGACAGCACTGGTTCCCCCACACGCTCGCTGCGCTCGCGGGGCGGCCGAAGGCGTCCCCCTACACGATCATCCAACTAGTCGGCTTTGCGGAGAACGAACTTTCTGGTGGCCGTGCGGCCTTGGAAGTTTGCTTGGACCAGCAAGGATGAGTCCGGCAGCGTGGCTTCCTCGACTTCAATCTTAATTTCTGCGCCGCCTCCAGAATCGGCGACTGCTTGCGTATAGAACGGGGCGGCGCCGGGTCGGGCGAAGCGGAAGGTCAAGCGTGCTCCCGACGCGGCGGTGCCTCCTTCGGTTACGCGCAATTGCATCGTGAGATTGCGGTCGGCGAGGACTGAATCCGCATTGAGCCACTGAACTTCGAGTTCCTTGACCGTCGCAAGTACTTCCGGTTCGGGGTGATCAAGAACGTTGTCGAGCTTCCCTTCCCGTATGGCGTCGAGCACGAGTCGATGCTGCTCGCGCAACTGCTGTTCCTTCTGGGCGTCGCCGAACTGTGCTTCCGATGCCTTCTTCGCGTAAGAGGTAGCTTTCTTGCCGATGCAGCGGCCGCGCACGAATACCTGCGTCTGGAGAAGGAGCTCGCCTTCACGCGCTTCGCTCTGCACGTGATAGATCGTGTCGCCGTGCTTTACGTCGGTATTGAAGCCAAAAATCATAGGGGCTGAGTCATTCAGTCATTGAGTGATTGAGTCATTGAAAAGGGGAACTGAATCACAATTCCTTAACTCGTTTTCCTGATTTTCAATCGCTCAATCACCAAATCACCCGATCGTAAATCGCTCTCCTTCAATTTCCAAAATTAGCCTCTCACTCGCTTGACACTCGCGAGTGTAAGCCCATAATCTAGAACGTTTAAGCAATCACTTGGCGCGAATTATATATACCTCCTCCTATGCCCGACAATTACTTCGCTCGCTACCTCCCGTTTCTCATCCATATTCTTATGGCTGGCGGGATTGCG
>Ga0070732_10000229_pt1 | contig 41069 bp, 33 predicted proteins | sample Coa_R1_5_FD_66449 | JGI IMG/M metagenome (GOLD analysis project Ga0070732, IMG submission 66449) | Surface soil microbial communities from Centralia Pennsylvania, which are recovering from an underground coalmine fire - Coalmine... | ecosystem: Environmental > Terrestrial > Soil > Unclassified ... | reverse complement strand
CTGCGCATCATTATCGCCATGCGCCGCGATCGCCGGTCGTACGATGAGGCTTTGTTCCTTAAGGCTCGCTCTGCTCATCCGTCCCTTGCCCTTATGCTCTTGACATAGGGAGTCTTGTCGGTCCTGAACACTAGCCGACCTTCTGCCTGCGCCTGGCCGCGACGGTTGCCGGCGTTCCGGCGAGATGCGGAGCGATCCGGCCCGCGCTCCGCGCGAGAGCGGCCGCGAGTTGCGGGAAACGCTTCCGTCCGATACGAGCCGCGGGTCCGGAGATGCCGAGCGCGGCGACGACGCCGTTCGCCTGGTCCTGCACGGGTACGGCGAGGCAGACCAGCCCAAGATAAGACTCCTGGCGATCCACTGCGTAGCCGTCCCGGCGCACCCGCGCGAGTTCCGCGCGCAGCCGGGCGCGATCGGTAATCGTGTGCGGCGTGAACGGCTCGAAACGGAGCGTTCGCAGCAGTTCGTCCCGATGCTCGCTCAACGCCAGCAGTACCTTGCCGGACGCCGTGCTGTGGGCCGGGAGGAGCGCTCCTATCCCGTAATCCATACGAAACGGCAGCGGCGACTCCACCCGCTCGAGGACCAGAACTTTGCCGCCGTGGAGCCTGGTCAGGCCGATCGTCTCTTCGAATTTTGCGTTCAGCTCTCGCATCTGCGCGCGAACCGCCTCGCTCGGACGGAGCAGCGCCGTGGCCGCGTCACCGAGCTGCGCCGCCGCGAGGCCTAGCCGGTACCGGCCGTACCCGTCGCCTTCGACGATAAAGCCGGCATGGGCCAGCGTCCGAATCAGGCGGTGACACGTGCTCTTCGGCAGCCCGACCCGCCGGCTGACCTCGGCAAGATCCAGCTCGGGGCGTTGGGGTGTGAAGAGGCGCAAGATGGCAAGCGCCCGCTCGACTGCCTGGACTCCGGATGAATTCCGTATCATGGAATACCGTCCTACAATGCAGAATTCAGTAGAGGCGCCGGATTCCCCTATGCGGACGCCGAAGCGGTCCTTCGGGGAAGAAATCGTCTTCGGACGTTAATCCGGCTAAGCACTGGCGAGGCTATGGAGCCGGCGATCGGATTTGAACCGATGACCTGCGCATTACGAATGCGAGGTCACTACGACGGTGAACCAACAAGATACAACACACTGTTCGTAAAGTCGCTGCGCGATTTCAACAACTCGTCCAATGCCCTCACAATCGCTCCAATATCGGTCCGCCGGAATGACTTCGAATGGACCAGAATGATTCCCGCATGGTCCCGCCGCGTGTTGGCGCATGTTCTTGCCACTTCAACGAAATCCGCAATGTTGAAGGTTGCGAGGGCCCTCTGCTCTTGAGTCGCTGATCTGAGCAATTGGAAGTCTTCGAGCGCCTCTAGCGAGGCAGCACCTGAGGCAGCCACGGCGTCATGTCCAACCCGTCGAACTCCAACGGCCACCGCGGGTGGGATGTCGGCGTCAAGCAGGACACCGCGGGGCAATTAAGGACCTACCACCTCCAACCATGGCAGTTTCTCTTTAAGCGCTTCAGGAGATTGGTCATTCAACTCAACGAAGGTACTGATCTCTTCCGGATAAGCGTCAGCGTATGCTTTTGCAATCTCGATTGCCTGCGGCGAGAGCCGAGGAAAGTGCTCACGAAGTTTTGCCGCGGTCTGGTATTCACGCAGCAGGCGGATAACTTCCCACACGTCTAGTCCAGTCCCCGCGAGATGCGCACGCCGGCCGGCCGGTCCCTCCACAAAGACGATGCCTGGAAAGCGCTGCATACGCAGCATTGACTCCAGCATTTCCCTAATCACGCGAGAAACCGGCTTACCTGATGCGCGTGCCTTGGCACGGATAGGGGACAACACAGACTTGTGGAGACGCACAGACACAGGGGTTTCGCGATCCGCCGGATGTTGTGCTGTTCTCCGCACGCCCATTTTTGGTTCACTCCCCAGGTTTCTACCGTATTGTGATTACATTGTAGTAGACAGCCTACACGGTAGTCAAATCGCAGATCCCTCTCCGGGACTGGCCATCATTAGCGAGATATGGAGCGAGGGAGATACGAACTCCGAACCGGCGCTCTAACACCGCCCGATTCGTGAAAGTCAGCCCTTTGAGAACACGACATGTCCCGGGGCAAGCGACCGGCGGTCCCGCAATCCGGTCCTTAGAGCGGAAGCGGCGTTCCGAGACCGCGCGCCCGCGCCCGCTCGTAGACCGCGGCGGCCAACACGATGTCGCATGAGGCGATGCCGAGATTGAGCACGAGGATCCGCTCGCGGTCGTTCGTGCGTCCGGCGGCGCGGCCCAGCAGGACCTCGCCGATCTCCGCCGCGATCGGCGGGACGCCCGTCGAGAAGCGCGCGAGCACCTCGGGCGTGGCGAACGGACGCCGGTCGTCGACCAGCACGCGATCGACCCGGTGAAGGATCGACGTTTCCTTGCCGCCGTTGTCCAGCACGACCGCCGTCACGCCCGGCTTCAGCCACTCCATCTCGAGCAGCGGCGTCGTGGTGTTGGTGGTCACGGTGACCAGGACGTCCGCGTCCCGCACGGCCTCTTCGCGGTTCGCCGTTGGAACGAGCGCGGGGCCGACGTGCGGCGCCATCTCCGCACACAGGCGCTCCGCGGACGGGGCCTCGCGGCCGACGACCCAGATCCGAACGAGCGACGGCAGCGCGTGCGGCAGCACCTCGAGGTGCGTCCGCCCCTCCACGCCGGCGCCGACAACCGCCGCGACGGCCGCCGCCGGCCTCGCGCACACTCCGAGCGAGACCGCGGTCACAGCCGCGGTGCGGACCGCGGTGATGACGGTGCCGTCCATCACGGCGAGCGGCATCCCATTTCGCGGGTCGTTCAGCACGATGATCGCCGGAACCGTCGGGAGGCCGAGCGACTTGTTCTTGGGGAAATCAGCGAGCCACTTGATCCCCAGACCGCGATTATCCGGGAGCAGCGCCGGCATCGCATGCGCGTGCCGGGCGCCCGGCGGATGGACGCCGAATTTCGGCGGCACCTCGGCGCGGCCTTCCGGTAGCCATTCGAGCGAGTCCTTGATGCGGGCGAAACGTTCCTCGAGCGGCGGTAGGACCGCCGTCACGTCGTCGCGGGACAGCCAGAGCAGCGGCGCGGCGCCGCCAGCGGCCGCGCCTGTCCCGTCAACCATCGCGCCGGAGGAGCCTTGCGACCTCGCCGACGTCGGACACTTCTTCGAGCCGGCGCACAGTCTCCGTGATCTCGGCGCGCCGCCGGGAGCTGAGTACGTCTTCCGTAAGCCGCGCGAATTTGCGGTCGAGTTCGTCCGCCGACAGCGGGCGCTGCGGTGAGCCCTTCGGGTACGTCACCTCGCGCCTGTAGCGGGCGGTCGACGTCTCCACCTCTACAACGGAGCGGTACAGATCCGGGTATGTGCGGTCCAACTCCTTGTCACCGACCACCGTGACGCGTTCGAACAGCGAGCGGATGCCCGCGTCCGTGCGCCGGTCGTGCAGGATGTCGTCGAAATCGACAACGCCCTTGTGGGCCGCCAGCGCCAGCACGTACTGTGCGCAGTGCGACCGCAGCGCGTTGCCGTCGATCACGTGGTAGCCGCCGGCGGGGAACCGCAGCGTGATCTGCCGGATGTCGCCGGCGCGGACGCGCTCGTTCTGCATGATGTCGAGCAGGCCGTCGAGGCCGGGATGGATGAAGGCGCAGCACGCGTACTGCTTGACGGTCAACTCCATCATCTTGAAGGTTGTTCCGAGACCGTCGAACAGCGCCCCCTCGTCCCACCGGCCCGTGAAGGCGTGGCCGAGCGGATACTTGCCTTCGAAGATCGCCGGCGGGCCGCTGAACCCGCACGACGCGAGATGCGCCGCGAACACGCCGTGGCGGGACGCGAGGCCCATGTTAAACGGGCGGGAGTGTTCGGTCTCGTCGCTCACCCACGCGAGCAGGCCCGACGTTTCGGTCCCGGCGAGGCCAAACGCGTACCGCAGCGCCGGGCCCTCGAGGCCGTACAGGCGCGCCGCAGCGGCGAGCGAGCCGAACGTTCCGGCGACGCACGTCGGATGAAAGCCGCGCGCGTACAGCGCCGCGCCGCCGAGCGCGTAACTCACGCGGCAGGCGCTCTCGACGCCGATCACAATCGCCGCCAGCACGTCTTTGCCCGAACGGTGCATCCGCTCGCCGACCGCGAGGGCCGCCGGCCCGACGACCGCGATCGCGTGCATGATCGCGCCGGCGTGGTGGCTCTCGATGTCGCAGTAGTAGCCGAACGTGCCGTTGATCAGAGCCGCGGTCGCGCAGTTGGTGCGGAGATCAGTCCCGAAGACCTGCGCCTCGGGAGTCCCGCCCGTCTCCTGGACGAAGCGCCGCAGCACCGCGCCGATGTCGTAGCGCGGCGACGTGGCCGAGAGGAGCGCTCCCAGGCCGTCGTAAAGGATTTCCTTCGTGCGGTCGACGACGTCCGCCGGGATGCGGTCATATGGAAACGTCTCGACGAATCGCGCGAACCGGTCGGTCATCCCTGCCGGGCTGCCTGCGCCGGGAAAGGCCGTCACGGCGAGGGCACCTGCAGCAGCGCCGCGATCTCGCCAACATTGGCGACGCGGTCCAGACGGTACACCATCTCCATGAGACGCGTCGCGGCGCTTCGAGAGATGCGGGCCGTCGCGAGATCCATGAACTTCTGCTCCAGCTCGGCTTTCGTCATCGGGTTGTCGCGCCGTCCCTTGGCGTCGTCCACCCGCGCGGTGAGCGTCCGTCCGTCCCGGGTCGTCACATCGACCACCGCCGGGGCGTGGGCCGGCCAGGAATCCATCGCGGCGTCGCCGACCAGGCGCACGCGCTTCGACAGCGACTTGATGCGGGGATCGGCGCGGCGGTCCTCAAGGATGTCGGCCGATTCGATCTTCCCGCGGACGGCCGCCACCGCCATGATGTACTGCGCGCAGTGCGATTTGAGGGGATTGTTGTCGATCACCGGCGCCCGGTCCGCCTTGACCCTGTGCACGATGGCGGCCACGTCGTCGGCGCCGATCCGGTGCTCCTCCAGGATCGACAGGAGCGCGTCCACGCCCGTGTGGATGTCACCGCAGCAGGGGTGCCGCTTGTACCCGTAGTGCTGCATGATCCACAGCGTCTCTCCGAGGCCCTCGGTCAGCCGGTCGAGATGCATCTCGCCGGCGTACGCGTCGTAAATGCTGTACTTGGCGCCGTCGAGAATCGCCGGCGGCCCGCCAAACCCCATCTGCGCCAGGAGCGCCGCGGTGACGCCGCCGCGCGCCGCCATCCCGATGACGAGCGGCCGAGAGTTCTCCGTCGGATCGTCCACCCAGGTCATCAAGCCGGAGGCGTTGCTGCCAGCGATGCCGAGGGCGTTCGCGAACTTCGGCTGGTCGAGGCGCAGAAGGTGGCCCGCCGTCGCCGCGGCGCCGAAAAAGCCGAAGACCGCGGACGGGTGGAACGAGTGCGGATACGAGTGCTCCGTCCGGCACGCTTCGCCGGCGCGGCTGCAGATCTCGTACCCGACCGCAAGCGCCGCGAGAAAGGCCTTCCCGTCGGCCCGCGCGCGCTCCCCGACGGCCAGCGCCACCGGTACGAGCACTGCTGGCACGTGCTGCCGGGCGACGCTCGCGCCCTCGATGTCGGCAGCGTAGCCCATCGTGCCGTTCGCCAGCGCCGCGCTCTCGCACGACGTCTTGAAGTCGCGCCCGATCACCGTGCACTCCGGGGTGCCGCCGGCCCGCCGCGCCAGCTCGCCGGTGAGCCAGGACGCGGTGTACTGCGGCGCCGAGCCGAGAAGCAGGGCGCCGAGCGTATCGAGCACGACCGTCTTCGCCTCCGCGACGGCGGCGACGGGCAGATCGGCGAACGTGAACCGGGTGGCGTAGGCGGTCAGGGCCGCGGTCGGACCATGCCGTGGATCCTGCGTCGACATCGTGTCTGCTCCTCGCGATTCTCGGCTAGTGCTCGGCCGCCAGGCACCGCGCCAGTTTGGCGCAGTCGTCGAGCGCGTCGAGGCCGGCAACAAGCGTCTCGATCTCGTCCAACCTCCGCTCGGAGACGACGCCGCGGGACAGCGCGCGAAACTTGGCTTTGAGGTCGGCGGCAGTCAACGCGTTTTCCGGATCACCCGTGGGATAGTGCACGGTCTCGGTGAACTCCCGTCCGTCCTTGGTCCTCACGGTTGTGATGCCGGACCACTGCTCGGGAAACCGCTTCTCCAGCTCGTCGCTGCCGCGGACGCGAACGCGGGCAGAGAGTGCGGCGATGCGCGGATCGTCGAGCCGCCGCCCGTCGAGCTGGTCGACCTCGACCCGGCCGTCGTACGCCCCGACGGCCAACACGTACTGGGCGTTATGCGACGGTAGTTCGTTGTTGTCGATGATGTCCGCCATCGACGTCGCGACGCTCGTTTCGACGCCGGCAATGTCGTCCGCGGCGACGCTGTGCCGCCGCATGATCGTGAAGAGCCCGTCGAGCGGCGCGTGAATCTGCCGGCAGGCCGCGTACTTCTTGAGGCTGGTCCGCATCAGTTCGAACCGTTCTCCGAGCCCGCCGGTGAGCACGGCGGCCTGGTCGTCCTCGAGGCCGCTGAAGGCCCGGAACAGGTTGTGTTTCCCTTCGAGGATATGAGGCGGACCCGTGAAGCCCAATTGCGCGAGTTGGGCCGCGGTCACGCCGTTTCGGGAGGCGATGCCGATCTGAAAGGCCTTGCTGAGCTGCGACACTTCCGTCACCCAAGCGAGCAGCCCGGACGCCTGGCACCCCGCCAGCCCGAACGCCTGTACCATCGGCGCGGGCTCGAGCCGCAGCATCCGGCCCGCCGCCGCGGCCGCGCCGAAGTTGCCGTCGATCGACGAGGGGTGAAACGACCGTGCGTACAGCCGGACGGGGTCGAGAGCGATGCCGACCCGACCTTCGACGTCGTAGGCGGCGACGAGCGCGGCGATCAATTCGCGCCCGCTCGCCCGGTGAGCCTCCCCGATCGCGAGCGCCGCGGGCAAGACCACGTTGGCGACATGCGCGTTGGCGGGATTGTAGTTGTCGTCCTGCTCGAGGCAGTGAGACATCGTCGCGTTCGCGAACGCGGCCGCGACGGGCGACACCCGAAGCGACGAGCCGGCCACCGTGCAGGGACCGGATTCGCCGAGGCCCTCGGTGTATTGCGTCACGAGCCGGCCGGCGGGATACCGCGCGCCGCCGAGCAGCGTCCCGAGCGTATCCAGGACGAGATCCTTCACCCGCGCGACGACGGCCGCCGGGAGATCCTCGTAGCGAAGCCCACCTGCATAGGAGGCGAGCCGTTCGGTCACGCCGGTCATCACGTGCCTCCAGTCTGCCAAGTCGCGCCCACTAGATCGCGCCTGCCAGCTCGCCGAACAGCCGCGCCGTGAACTCCACGCCCGAGCAGTAGTCGTCGATCTTGATGCCCTCGTCGGGCGCGTGAAACTGCGACTCGGCCGAGCCCATCCCCGCGTTGATAAGCGGAATCCCGAGCGGGTCCGCGAGCTCATGGTACGGCGCGCCGATCCACGGCGCCACGGGATAGATCGCCGGCGAGGTCCGGTAGAAGTCCCGCCCGGTGCGGATGATCGCCTCGACCATAGGGTGATCGAGCGGCACCTTGCCCGGATACCGCTCACTCAGCGGCCGCAGCGTGATACCGTTGAATCCGTGCGCGTCGAGGTGCCGCCGCAGGAGGCCTTCCATCTTGGCGGGATCCTGGTTTGGCACGAGCCCGAATCGCAGGACGCCGACCGCGCGCCGCGGCATGCCCCGGCTGCCGTCGAAGGTGCGCCCCGCGCCCAGACCCGAGACCTCGAGCGTCGGCTCGAACAACAGGCGTCTGATCGCGTCCCGGCCGCGCACCCCGAGCGTCAACTTCGGCAGCCCGAGGCGCCGCTTGATGCCTTCTTCGTCGAATCGGAGCTCGTCCAGCAGTTTCAACTCGGCCTCGGACGGCTGGACGGCGTCGTCGTAGAACCCTTTGATTGTCACGCGCTCGTCGGGCCCTTTCATGCTCGCGAACGCCCACATGATTTCCCACGCCGGGTTCGGCACCACAGACGTCAGGCTGCTGTGGAAGGTCTGCCGGGCGCCGAGGCGCTCCATCTCGAACAGGATGCGGCCGCGGCACCCGAGGCTGATCGTCGGCCGGCCCAGGTCGTCCCGGCCGCCGCCTTCGCCGAGCGCGCCGTCCGCGCGCAGCAGGTCGCGGTTCGCCCGCACCAGCTCCAGCAGGTGCGGGCTGCCGAGTTCTTCCTCGCCGTCGATCACGAACTTGATCGTAAGCGGCAGCGTGCCGTTCACCGCCTGCCACGCGTCAACCGCGCAGAGTCGCGCGGCCAGCTCGCCCTTGTTGTCGCTCGCGCCCCGCGCGATCAGGCGGCAGTCGACGATCGCCGCCGCAAACGGCGGGTGCGTCCAGGCGTCGAGCGGCTCCGCCGGCACCACGTCGTAGTGGTTGTAGAGGAGCAGCGTCTTCTTCGACGCACCCGGTATCGTGCCGACGATAAGCGGGGGCGCGCCCGCGGTCTCGCGGAGGACGACCTCAGCGCCGAGGTCGCGCAGCAGCGACGTCAGGAACGCGACGGCCTCCGGCACCGCCTGATTGGACACGCTCGGAATCCGGCAGAACGTGCGCAGGGTCTCGACATACCGCTGACGGTGACGCTCGACATGCTCGTGCAGCCCCGTTGCGCTCACAGGCGAAGCCTGGGATCCAGCGCGTCGTGGAGGCCGTCGCCGAACAGGTTGACCCCGAGCACGGTCAGCGCAATCGCCACGCCGGGGAAGGTGCTGATCCACCACGCGTTCTGAAGATAGTCGCGTCCCTGGGCCAGGATGAGTCCCCACTCCGGGGTCGGCGGCTGCGCGCCCATGCCGAGAAAGCTGAGCGTCGCGGCCGTGAGGATCGACACGCCGACGTTCAGCGTGCCTAGGATCAGCGCCGGACCGTAGATGTTGGGCAAGATGTGCCGCACCGCGACGCGCGCCTCGCTGCACCCGCCGGCCCGCGCCGCCTCCACGTACACGTTCTCGCGTGCGGAGATCACGCACCCGCGCACGAACCGCGTGAACCGCGGCACGCTCGCGATGCCGACGGCGAGCACCACGTTCGACAGCGCGGAGCCGAGTGCCGCCGCGATCGCGAGCGCGAACAGAAGCGTCGGCACCGCGAGCATCACGTCCACGCCGCGCATAATCACCGTGTCGACCCATCCGCCGCGGTAGCCGCTCAAGAGGCCGAACACCACGCCGGCCGCCAGTGTCATCGCGCTCGCCGCCATCCCGACCGCGAGCGAGATCCGGGCCCCGGCCAGGACGCGGCTGAAGACGTCGCGGCCGATCTCGTCCGTGCCCATCCAGTGCCGCAGGCCGGGCGGCGCGAAGACGTCCTCCGGGGACGGCTGCGTGGGCGGATACGGGCTCACTACCGGCGATAGAAGCGCCGGGGCGGCCATCACGGCGAGTAGCACCGCGCCAAGGGCGGCCTTGCGGTTGCGCCAGAACCTCCGCGTGACTTCCGCGGCACGCGACGGCGCCGCGGAGACCGGGGGTGGCACGCTGTCGGCGGCGAGTACTTTAGCCATAGGACCGGGCGTCCCGGATTCGGGGATCGAGATAGCAGTAGGAGACGTCGACGAGCATGTTGGCGAGGACGTAGCCGCACGCGGCGACCAGGAGCGCCGACTGCAGCGCCGGATAGTCGCGGTAGGTGATCGACTCGACGATCAGCCGGCCGAGTCCGGGGCGGGCAAACACCGTCTCGACGACGACGGTGCCCGACAGCAGGTTGCCGAGCTCGACCCCGACGATCGTCACGACCGGAATCAATGAGTTGCGGAGCGCGTGCTTCAAGATGACCGACGTGGGCGGCAGCCCCTTCGCCCGCGCCGTTACGACGAACTCCTGGTGCAGTGTCTGCACGAGGGTCGAGCGCGCGAGCCGGCTGATGACGCCGGTGCTGTAGAGGCCGAGCGTGACCGCCGGCATGATCAGCTGCTGCCAGCCCGATCCGGTCGTGACCGGCAGCCACCCGAGCCACAGCGAGAACACAAAGATCAGCATGAGGCCAAGCCAGAAGCTCGGAATCGATACGCCGGAAAGCGCCGCGATGGTGCTCAGGTTGTCGACCCAGCCATGCGGACGTAGGGCGGCCAGCGTTCCCAGCGCGACGCCGAGGGCGACCGCGATTCCAAGACCCACCAGCGCCAGCTCGAGCGTCGCCGGCAGAAACTGCGCGATCAGCCGGCTCACGGGCTCGCCGTAGCGGATCGAGCGCCCGAGGCGGCCGCGGACGAGCAGTCCGAGGTCGTCAGCGTACTGCCGCCACAGCGGCCGGTCGAGCCCATACTGGTGGCGCAGCGACTCCAGCTGCGACTTCGACGCGCTGCCTTCGGAGATCAAAAGCGCCGGATCGGACGGCAGCACGTGGAGCACGACGAAAACGAGCGTGTAGACGCCGAGCAGCGCCGGCAGCGTCGTGAGCACGCGCCGGCCGATGAACTTCAGCACGGCGGCGATCTACGAACGGGCGCTCCGCGCCCGGACGTCAGACCGCGCCTCGCGACAGCTACGACTCGATCCACGCATCCTGGAAGTACGGGTACCAGGAGCGCGCGTCCATGTGGAAGTTCTTGACGGCCGCGTCCGTCACCCAGACGAACAGCGTGATGTAGATCGGCACGACGTAGGCCTGCTCGAGGATTCGCCGGGTCGCCCGTGACACGAGGGCGAAGCGCGCCTTCCGGTCGACGGTCACGTCCTGCTCCGCGAGCAACTGGTCGAGCTCGGGATCTTTGTTCATCGCCCAGGCGAAGCTGCCGACGTTCTTCGAGGCGAAGAGGTCGACGAGATAGTGCGGATCGCTGGCCTCGAACTCCCGGTTGATCAGATGGTACAGCCCCTTGCTCCCCGCGACCGTCCGGTCCGCCGGCGTGCCGGCGATCAGCTTGGTTGAGAAGCCGGCGTTCTGCAACATCGTCAGCATCAGCTGCTTGTAATTTTCCGTCATGAACCCGCTCGTGAACACGTCCACGTGCAACGGGCTGCCGTCTTTCGTACGGACGCCGCTCGGGCCCCGCTTCCAGCCGGCCTCCTCGAGCAGCTGCTTCGCCTTCTCAGGATTGAACGCGTACAGGTGGTCGAGCGCGGGATCGTAGCCGAAGCTCGTCGGGCCGATGAGATTCCACGTCGGCTGCGCGAACCCCGGATAGAAGACCTTCACGATCGTGTCCTTGCTGACCGCGTAGTTGATCGCCTGGCGCACCGCGAGCTCGTTCGTCGGCGGCTTCTGTGTGTTGATGAAGTTGAGCCACGTGGTGCCCGGCGACACGCCGCGGTATAGTGCAAAGTGCCGATCCTTTTGCCAGTCCCGGAGGCGCAGCGGCCCAGGCCATGCCTCGACGCGCAGCTCCTTGCGGCCGTTCATGAGCGCGTCGCGCGTGCCTTGCTCCGGTACAAACTTGAAGGTCAGGCGGTCGAGATACGGCGGTCCCGCGTTCGTCTTACCGGGGAAGATCGTGCCCCACCTGTAGTTCGGGTTGCGGGCCAGCGTGACGTGCGTGTCGCGCGCCCACTCAACGAACATGAAGGGCCCCGTGCCGACGAGGTGGTTCTGGAAGTCCTGGCCGTACTTCTTCACGGCGCTGGGCGACGGGATGCCGAGGTAGCCCTGGCTCAACGAGTCGAAGATCGGCGCGAACGGCTCTTTGAGCCGCAACTGCATGGTGTGGTCGTCGATCACGACCGTGGAATCGTACGGCCCCAGCAGCGAGCGAGCGTACTGCGACTTCGTCGCCGGATCGACGCAGCGGTCGAAGTGGAACTTCACCGCCTCAGCGTTGAAATCAGTCCCGTCGTGGAACTTGACGCCCTGCCGAAGCTTGAACGTGATCTGGGTGCCGTCCGTGGAGGCGGTCCACGAGGTCGCCAGGCCCGGGTAGATGTTGAGGTCGTTGCCGAGATAAACGAGGGAGTCGAAGACCATCTGGGTGACCATCGTCTCGGGCGGCCCCCAGTAGACGGCGGGATCGAGCTTATCGAGCGTCCGGTACATCCCGATCGTCAACTCGCCGCCCGGGCGAGGCGGAGTCGATGCCGTGGCCGCGGCCACCTCGGGCAGCAGCGGACCGCCGGGACCCCTGAGCGCCGACACCGGCAGCGCCGATCCGGCGCCGGCGGCGAGCAGTTTGACGAACGTGCGTCGAGACAGTGTTGACGTCTTGTTTCGCTTGGGCATTGGCGAGCCCACCCCCGTTTTCGTCGAACCGTTCCCCGTCACCCGGTTCCACGTCGTGCGAAATCCGCCCTGTGCGCGGCGGAGCGAGGGGCGGGCTCGCAGCGGGATGGACGGGCCTCGGCCATGCCGAATGACCGTGTCGACGCTAAAGGCCGGCGGCCGACCGGAACAGCCACTTCGTCGAGCCTGATTTTGGGCACACCCACAGGCCAAGCGCAAGATCAGGGAGGGTGGGATGAAGGGCTACGATGCCGTCGTGGTCGGTGGCGGGCACAACGGCCTGACGGCGGGGTGTTATCTCGCCAAGGCCGGGCTCTCCGTCATGGTACTCGAGCGCCGCGAGACGGTGGGGGGCGCCTGCGTTACGGAAGAGCTGTTCCCGGGCTTCCGACTTAATGTAGCGTCCTACACGATCGGCATGCTTCAGCCGGAGATCGTGCGGGAGCTGAACCTCGCGGAAGCGGGGTTCGCCTCATACGTCCGGGACCCGCAGTTCGTTGGCGTCTTTCCGGACGGCCGACACCTGGTCGTCTACCCGGATCTTGAGCGAACGGTCGCCGACGTGGCCCGGGTGTCGCCGCGCGACGCCGAGGCGTGGCCACGCTTCGAGGCCGATGCCGGTCGCGTAGGGGCGATTCTGCGCGAATGGTTCCTGCGTCCGGCCGACGACTGGACATGGGCGGACTTCGCGCGAGCGTTCTCGGGCCGAGACGGTGAGCGGTTGCTTGCCCGGTTCATCCTGGGCACTACGCGGGACCTGGTCGAAACGTACTTTGAGTCGGAGGCCGTGAAAGGCGTGCTCGCCTTCGGCGGTGCCGTCGGCACGTTCGTCGGACCGTCGACGCCGGGCTCAGCCTACTCGAAGGCCCACCACCTGGCCGCGCGCGTGGACGAACACACGGGCTGCTTCGGATATGTCCGCGGCGGCATGGGGGCGCTCAGCCAGGCCCTCGCCACCACCCTGCGCAGGCACGGCGGGGAGATCCGGACGAACGTCACCGTGGAGCACATCGTTGTGCGGGACGGCGCAGCGACCGGTGTCGTGTTGGCGAGTGGGGAGGAAATCCCCGCTCGAGTCGTGCTCTCAAACGCCGACCCAAAGCACACCCTGTTGGGGCTCGTCGGCGAGCAGGCCCTCGACTCCGACGTCGTCGCCGATCTCCGCCGCTATCGGACCACGGGATGCTCCTACAAGATCAACTGCGCGCTGGACTCGCTGCCGCGCTTCCGAGCGCTCCCGCCGGGCGACCAAACGCCATACTTGCGCGGAGGCATTGCAATCTCCCCGAGCATCGACTACCTGGAAGCCGCGTACGCCGACGCTCGAGCGGGACGGGTCCCGCGCCGGCCCTACGTGATCATCCACTTCCAGTCGATCACGGATCCGCAGCTCGCGCCCGCCGGCAAGCATACCATGACGCTGTACGGCGACTGGGTGCCGTACCAGCCGGTAGATGGGCCGTGGACGGCGGAACGGCGGCGGGCATTCGTCGAGGACGTCTTCGATACGGTCGCCGAACATGCGCCCAATATCCGAGACGTCATTCGAGATTGGATGGTGCTGGTGCCGCCGGACATCGAGGCCCGCTTCAACATCACCGGCGGGAATATCTTTCACGGCGACCTTATTCCCGAGCAGCTCTTCTCGCTCCGGCCGATTCCGGGCTTCGGCGCCCACCGGATGCCGTTGGCAAACCTGTACCTTTGCGGCAGCGGCAGCCACCCCGGCGGGTATGTGAGCGGCCTGCCGGGACGCAACGCGGCCACCGTGGTGCTTCGCGATCTGAAACGGTAAGACGATGCGCCTGGGGCGGCCTCGGCCGAGCGGCGACGCGTATCACCTGGCGCATCCCATTTCTCGGCGAGAGGTCTCCGCGATCCTATTCACAGATCTCCTCGATTGCGCGCCTGCTCTCGCACAACGCGCGATCTTAGCGTGCTGCAGGCGGTACGAGCTCGAGGACGTACCGGCGGAACGTGTTCACCCGCCATTCGCTCGGCACCAGGACGCCGCCCCGCCGATACATCCGCGACTGGCTCCCCAGCTGCGCCAACCGGCATGCCTCCCAGTCCTGGCGGTTGGTGGTGTCCCAGAATGCGATCGCGTCGGAGCCATCGAAGCCAGGCTTCGCAATTTCCTCGGGGTGGAACAGCCAGTAAGCGTGCACCTTCGCCTCGGCCACCCTAAGCGGCCAGATGCTGAAGAAAAAGACATAGTCCGGCGCAAACCCGAGCAGCACGTGTGGAAAGATGAACGCGTAGTAGATAGTCCGCGCGTCACGATCGGTGAGTTCCCGGAACCGGGTTCGGCGAGGCCGGCCGTCGAGATTCACCGCCTCGAACTCTGGCGCCATCTCCATCCCGCCGGAGTGCCTAAAGACAAAGGACTCCGGCAGCTCCTCGTGCAGCCAGTGCCGGGGGAGCGTCGGCGGGGTACAGCGGCTCAACTCCGGATGGATGTGCGAGCAGTGCAGGCATTCCATGGCGTTCTCCATGACGAGCTTCCAATTGGCCTGCACATCGTACGAGATGAGCCTGCCGAGCTTGAGCGCGTCGAGACCATATCGGTTGTAGAATGCCGCCGTCTCGGGAAGGCCCAGCGCCGCGGCCAGCGGCGGCGCGTCCGGATTAAAGTTGATCCAGATGAAGCCGGCCCACGACTCCGCGCGGACGGCGTGCAGCGAAAAGTCGGCCCTGTCGAACCCGTCCTGACCGTCCGGGATGTTCGGCGCGGCGATCAGCGCGCCCCGGCGAGTGTCGTACGTCCAACTGTGGTACGGGCACCGGATGGCGGCACTCTTGAACGTCCCGGACTCGTCGGTGCACAGCCGGGAGCCCCGGTGGCGGCAGACATTGTAGAAGGCACTGATGTGCCCCTCACGATTCCGAACGACGATGACACTTTCGTTGCCAACGGTCCGCAGAAAGAAGTCGCCCGGCCGGGCGATCTCGTCCGCCCGCCCGGCCAACAGCCAGGTGTCGAACCAGATCCGGTCGAGCTCCCGCCGGAAGATCGCCTCGGTCGTGTAGTACTCCCCCGGCAATGTCGGTTCGACGACGCTCCCGGCGGGCCAACCTCCTTCAATCAGCTTCATTGGCGCACCCTCCTGGCCGAAGTGTCAACGCACGATCCGAGCGAGGGAGGCGACGTTGTCCATCGCGGGCGACGTCGAGTGGTTCATCGGACCACGGCGCCGGCGGCCTCGGGCTTCCACTCCTTGTTCGGAAAGTTTTTGAAGCCGATATAGTAATCGAACGTATCGACGACAAACTCTACCATCGCCGGCTTCCCCGAACGGTTGGCCTGCGCCGCGCGGCGGAGCGCCGGCGTGATGTCCTCGGGCCGCTCGACGCGCTCGCCGCTGCAGTCGTGTGCCCGCGCCATCGCGGCGATATCCGCCTGCGCGGTGAAATCGGTGGCGATGAACCGCCGGTCGTGCTGCTCCTGGCTCCACTTCGGCCAGCCCAGGCTGCGGGTATTGAGCACAACCCAGGTAACTGGCGCGTTGTACTGGACGGCCGTCGAAAGCTCTTGAGGCATCATGGCAAACGCGCCATCGCCGGCGACGCAGACCACGTTCTTTTCGGGACGCGCGAGCTTGGCGCCGACGGCACCGGTGATCCCCGCGCCCATGCACGTTTGCTCGCCCACCGGCACGAGATCGCCCGCGTCCAGCACGCGGTAGTAGGGAAAGAAGTATGACCACAGGTCCTGACCGCCGTTCTCGTTGACCAAGATCGTATCGTGCCCGAACACGGCGTTGATCTCGTGCACGATCCGCTTCGATTTCAGTGGAATGGCGCTCGCGGCGGCGCACTCCGCGTCGACCTCTCGGATGAACGCCTCTTTGTCGCGGACGCGGTCCGCCGCGTGCGCCTTGCGGCGGTCGCGTGATCCTGCCGACGCGACGAGCGCTGCACCGAGTTGCCGGAGGACGAGGGCGGCATCACCGATGACGGCCCCATCGGGCACCCAGTTCCGGGCGATTTCAAACGGATCGATATCGATCTGGAGGAAGCGGGCGCGGTCCGGAAAGATCTGCCAGTTGCCGGACTGGAAGCCCTCCATACGGGAACCCACCGTAATCAAGAGATCGGCCCCGTCGTAGAGGTCTTTTCCGGGGCGGGTGCGATAGAGTCCCACGAGCCCGAACGCCAGTGGGTGCTCCTCCGAAATTGATCCGCGGCCCGAGAAGGTCGTCATGACCGGGATGTGCTCCTGCTCGGCCAGCGCCACGAGGTCGGCGCCGGCGTCCGACGATATCACACCGCCACCGGCCACCAGCACGGGGCGCGTTGACGCCGCGACGATCTCCGCCGCAGCCTTCAGGGCATCAGGATCGGCCGCGCACCGGAGGGGCCGCAGCGATGGGCGGTACGTTTCCATCTCGGCGGTTGCTGTGCCAACATCAGCCGGGATCTCGACAAGGACCGGCCCCGGCTTTCCCGTGGCGGCTAGGGAAAAAGCCCGCCTCATCGTCCAGGGAATCCGCTCCGGCCGTTCCACGCGCACGGCCCACTTCGTGACCGGCCTAGCCATGCTGATCGCGTCGTTTTCCTGGAACGCACCCATGCCCATGAGGGTGGTTTCGGTGCCGGTCGTGAGGAAGATTACCGGTGCGCACGCCGAGTACGCCTCGAGCATCCCGGAGACCAGGTTGGTCATGCCGGGACCAGGACTGCCGTGCGCGATCGCCGGCCGGTTCGTAAGCCTCGCCTCAGCCATCGCCATGAAGGCGCCGGAGGCCTCATGACGCACTAGGATAGGCCTGATCTCCGGGACGTCATAGAGCGCGTCGTACAAGTGCATCGGATCGCCGGGCAACCCGTACACACGCCGGACCTCCTCCGATCGAAGCGCCTCCACAACGGCTTGCCAGCCGGTCAGCTTCGGCATTTCCTAGGCACCTCGTAGACTGGCCAGTGTGATCGATTCAGCACAAGCCGTTAAAGCGCAGGTCCTTGAGTGCGGCCGGCACTCAATTCTTTTGCAAGATTTTCGGCCCTTTGATTTGCACGCGCCCGATACGGTTCATGCCGCTGCATGCAATCCACAACGCACTACCATCCGGCGTATGTACCATGTTCCGGACCACTCCTCCACCCGACGGAATTGCCCACGTTTGAAATTTCTCCATTGTAGGATCAAACCGTACAATTGTGTTGGGCTTCGTGTTCGATTCGCTGTACCACACGATGCCGTTCACGAGCGTGATCCCATAGGGTTGCGACTTTGGCCCGCCCGGGGAGGGCCATTCCGTTATCGCGCCGGTCTTGGTGTCGAACCGTCCCAGATATCCGCGCGCGTAGTCGGTGTAATAGATCACGTTGTCCGGAGTAATCGCCACGCGCCGCGGCCGGCTACCTCCATGCGGTAACACGTACTCGTGAATCTCCAGCGTCTTCGGATCGATCCTGGCTATCTTGTTCGCGCCGAACTCCACGAAATAGGGAACGCCCTGCGAGTTGATCACCATGCCGTACGGATTGGACCGCGGCGTTGGCGAACGCACGAGCTTGATTTCGCCGCTCCTGATGTTCAGCCGTCCCACCATGTTCGCGCCCTGCACGGTGAAGAAGATCCGGTCGGGCCCGTCGAGAATCGGCGTATGCGGGTCGCGCGCTTTGGGGTCGGGCATCGGATACGTCGTTACTTTGCCGGTCCTCGGATCGAGCTTCCCGATATAAGCGGCGAAATTGGCCGTATACCACACGTTGCCGTCCTTATCTGCAAGCAATCCATGCGGTCCCGAGTGCGGCGGCAGCTTGTATTCTTTGAAGGTCTCCGTCTTCGGATCGAATCGCCCCAGCACATTGGCCATTTGGCCTGTATACCAAACCGAACCGTCTGGGGCGTACATCGGATCGTGCGGCCGCGATCCCGGCGTCGGCACCACCCACTCTTTGATCGTGACGCTTATGGGACCGGAAATGATCTTCGCTTTGGGCTGCGGCTTTGGAGGAAAGTTCGCGACTAAGTAGCTCAACACCGTATCGAATTTGTCCGGCGGCACGGGCGCGCCTACGTTGACCATCATGTGAAGTACCGTGTCCCACTCTTCACGGTCATGTCCCGCGCTCGTTACCTGCGTGAGCGAATGGCAGGCTGCGCACGCCGCCTGCACCGTCGCTTTGCCCTCGCCTTCGGGCAATTGCGCCGGCTGCTGGTTTGGTGCTCCGCTGACTCGTCCGCGGGTCGGGACCGCAGCGCAAACCGCAACAATCAGAAGGAGCGGCGCAAGCCAGAAGAATCCTCGCTTCCGCATCGTGCCTCCTCGTCCAGGACCAGGCTAGGATATTTGACACATTCTTATGGAAGCTCCTTCGCTAGTAGGCTCGGGCTGCTTCAACGGTCTGGTCGGACGCGGTTCCGGGAGGTACCGACGGTGAGACTCGGAGAGATGCCTTGGACGGAGGTCCGCGAGGCGATTGCGCGGGGTGCCACGGCGGTCGTGTCGCTGGGCTCAATTGAGGAACACGGCCCGCACTCCCCGGGCGGCGACTACATTATCGTTGATGAGATTGCCGCGCGCGCCGCGGAGATTTCCGGCGACGTCGTGACCCCGACCCTGCCGTTCGGGTACTCCGAATACTTCCGCAACTATCCCGGAACGATCACGCTGCGCTCCGAAACCCTGGCCGCCGTCTTGGCCGATACGATTGACAGCCTGCTCCTCCACAAGTTTCCGCGGATCGTTATCGTTAACGGCCATGCCGGCAACACGGGCACCGTGGAGCTGGTCGCCCGGCGTTACCGACGGTCGCACGGGCTCGTGATCCCCTCAGTCGCGCCGTTCCAGATGATCCAAGCGCCCGACGTCATCGAGCGCGTCTACGGCGGCAAGGTCGAGCTCGGCCACGGCGGCGAGCCGATCGGTTCTCTCATGATGTATCTCCGTCCCGAACGTGTGCAATTGCAACGCGCCGGCGCCTTCGGCCGGAGGACGGTCTTCGGCTGTCCAACCGAGGGCCTCGGCGCGATCAAGGTGAACGGCATCCGCGCCGCGGTTCCGCTCGACATGGAGGACGTCACGCCGCCGACCGGCAGCCTGTCGGATCCAAAGCTTGGCAGTGCGGAGCGCGGGCGTCAGCTCCTGGAGTATGCGGTGGAGGCCTGCGCCGGGTTCCTGAAGTGGTTCCGCACCGTGGACCCGCACCTCGGCAGCGGTACCGCGGTCACCCAGGACGGGAGCGCGCGATGACCATCAATCCGCAGGTTGACCGCCTTTCCCCACGTGGACCCGCCCGCGATTGGCCAATTCGTGCTGCTGCGACGGACCGGACGGGGATGGAGGAGTTGACCCATGCCCATCGAGGGGGCGGCCCGGCGACGGGGCAGTCATGCGAGGAGGCACGGGTGAGCCGGATGCGCCGTCTTGGCCCCCGGCTGGTCAAAGAAGTCGATGTATTATCGCGCACAGGCTAGACACAACGCTGCGGAGTACGACCACGCCTGTGGAGCCGGTGCTCGGATTCCAGTCGCTCGCCCACGAATCGAGCAAGGCAAGGGGGCGGCACTCAAGCGAAACATCCATGCCAGCCATTAACCTCGCCACCTGGAACGTCAACGGGATCCGGGCGCGTCAAGGCGAGGTCCAGCAATGGATCGAGCGCGAGCGTCCGGATGTGGTGTGCTTGCAGGAGATAAAGGCCGCGTCCAACCAGGTGCCACCCGCACTGTGTGAGATGGAGGCGTACTGGTGCTATTGGCATGGCGACACGGCCTACTCAGGCGTCGCTCTTCACGTAAACAAGAAAACCGCGCCCGAGCGGCCGGTGTTCGTTCATCCCGTGTTCGATCGCGAGAATCGCATTGTGGTGACGGAAGTCGCCGGCATCACGATCGGTTCCGTTTACGTGCCCAACGGTGGGCGAGACTTCGCGGCGAAGATTCGGTTTTTGGAAGGACTCGACGAATACGCCGCGTCGTTCCAGACCGAGGTCGGGCGGGAAGCACGGCCACTCGCTCTGTGCGGAGACATGAACGTTGCGCGAGCCGACATCGATGTGCATCCGAAAGAGCGCAAGCCCCGCGCGATTGGACAGCTGCCCGAGGAGCGCGCGCTGATCGAGCGGATCCTCAGCCGCGGTTTGGTGGACCTCGGGCGCACCCTCGATCCGGACAACGACGGTCTCTTTACTTGGTGGGCGCCCTGGAGGAATCTGCGACAGCGGAACATCGGATGGCGGCTCGACTATGTGTTCGTGAGCGACTCATTGGCGGCGCAGGCGACCACCTGCCTTGTCCAAACGGAGGTGGGAACCAGCGACCATGCGCCTGTAATAGCTCGCTTCAGATGATCCTAACGCTTGGTTATGACCTCAGGTCGAAAGGAACCGGCTTGGCTCCCGGCTTGTCATAGAGGTCGATGTGTTATTGGGAGAGGCTAGACCAGTCGCCGTGCAGCCCGACCACAGCCAGTGGAGCCGGCGGTCGGATTTGAACCGACGGCCTGCGCATTACGAACGCGTCCGAAGCGGATTCCCCACAATCTTTCGACTCTCGGGATTCTCAGAAGCCCAATAAAATAAGAACTCCTAAGCCGACGAGAATCCAGGGGATTCCTGAGCGTGGCGCGCGTGCCCCAATGGTGCCCCAACGGTGAAGTTATATAGTCAGATGTTCAACGTATTCGGATGCAACCGTGCGTCTGCCCGATGGAGGAGTCCTGATGCCGCAAGCCCCAGATTATTAGAGTTCTACTTTACCGCCTCCACGTTCCACGGAATGATCCAGTAGGTGGGTTTGAATCCCGGGAGCCCCTTGCGGCTGAGCACCAGACTGTAGAAGACGCCGGGACGGACGACCGGGGCCTCGGTGTACCATAGTTCATGGAGTTTGGCCCAGAGCTGCGTGCGCTTCGCCTGATCGGGCTCGGTGTTGAACTCCGCAAAGAGACGATTCTTGTCCGGCGCATTCCACCATCCGGGCCACGCGCCGCTGTAGATGTTCTGCAGCGACGGATCCGGCAGGAATCCCCCCGAGGTCACGAACACGTCCCAATCCGCCGGCTTGGCGCGGTGGTCGAGCAAGCTCGCCCACTCCATGACCTGCAGGTCAACCTTGAGCCCGGCGTGCTGGAGCTGGGACGACGCGACGACCGTGCTCTTGAACATGTAATCGTACTGCTGCGTCGACAGCCACCGGATCGGCTGCCCAGAATACCCGGCTTCCTTGGCGAGCTGCCGAGCCCGGTCGACGTTGTGCACGTTGTACCATTTGGCCCCCGCCGTCGTGTACCAGGGTGTCCCTTTTGCGTAAAGGCTCGGGTCGAGCGAGTAGAGATCGGGGTTGCCGAACGTCGCCTGCATGATCGGTTGCATGTCGAGCGCCACCAATACCGCCTGGCGCAGCTTCACGTTTGTCATGATTCCCTGCTTGGTGTTGAAGACGAAGACGAGGTAGGATCCCGGCTGGACGATTCCCACATCGACGCGCGAGTCCTTCTTGAGCTGCGCGTAGGCGTCCTGGTTGATCTGATCGGCGATGTCGTAGTCTCCGCTCTGCACGCCGGCGACCCGCGTGGCGACCTGCGACACCGGGTAATAGTAGATCTCGTCAGCGAGGGCGTCTTTCCGGCCGGCGTACCCGCTCGGGGGCTCGCTGCGGGCGGCGTATTGGTCGAAGCGGGCGAGGCGGACGTGCCGGTCCGGCAACCATTCCACAAACTTATACGGCCCCGTCCCGATGAACTGCTTGAGGGGGCCCGTGCCGGCCGCCTCCGCGATCTCCTTCGGCATGATCAGAGCGGAGCCCGGGAGCGCAAGGAACGACAGCAGCGGCGCGAACGGCGATTTCATCTTCATGATCACGGTGTCGGATCCGCTCGCCGACAACGTATCCAGGGCTTTGAGCACGGGCGTCCCGCGCGGATTCAGCTTCCCCCAGCGGTTGAGGGAGGCGACGACATCGGCGGCGGTTAGGGGGATGCCGTTATGAAACGGCACATCCTTTCGAAGGGTGAACGTGTACGTTAGGCCATCCTTGCTGACCGTGTACGAGGACACCAGCGACGGTTGCACCCGCCAGCCGGCATCGAAGGCGAATAGTTCTTCAAAGATCGGCAGGGTGATGGCGACCGTGAGATCGGCCGTCGTGGCCATGGCGTCCAGCGTGAGCGGCTCGCCGATCTCGGCGATTCTGAGCGTTCCGCCACGGCGGAGCGGCGCCGCGTCCACCGCTCCAGGCGCCTGCCCCGGCACGTACCGAGTCGCGGCTGCGCTGATCCCGGCCGCGGCTGCCGTGGCGAGGAACGTCCGGCGGGAGAAGCGCCTGTTCTGCGTTCCTCTGTCCGTACCCATTATAGGCCCCCGCGTCAGCCCGGGCCGCTTTCCATCTATCGTGGCGCGCTTCCTGCTTGCGTCCAGCTCACGCAGCCCCCCGCATCCTCTTCATCGTTTGGGGGAATGCGATGCGCCCGCCTCAACGGGGCATCGTCCCTGCGGAGGTTCTACGACACAAGCAACCGATGATCGGGTTCGAAACCGATGACCTGCGCACTAATGGCGCCGTGATTCCTGAGCTTCTAACTAAGAGTAAAGGCCAATCAGCAGATCGCGGACGGTGGCGCGCGGCCCCAAGGGTGCCCCAATTTCCGCGTGCAAACACGCGGAAGTATTTACTCGTTGTGTTCTGTGTTCCCAATCTGTCCGTAGAAGGCGTCGACGCTTGGCCCCTGCACCGCTAGTTTGCCCGCAGAGTACCCTCCGTCGACACAGAGAACCTGCCCGGTGATGAAGCGCGCACGATCGGATGCGAAAAAGAGCACTGCGTCAGCAATCTCGTCCGGTGTTGCGAGCCGGCCAATCGGTACCTGTGCAACGAAGGCGCGCTGATACTGTGGTGTCTGTTTGGAGCGCGAGATTCCGGAAATATCAGTCAGTCCCGGCGAGACCACGTTTACGGTCACGCCGTGCGGTCCCATTTCCATGGCCATGACATTAGCTAGCTGAATCTCACCCGCCTTTGAGGCGGCATGAGGCCCGCCAGTAACCCGTGCGTTATTTCCTGAGGTCGAACCAATCAGGATGATGCGACCGCCCTGTCTCTGCGCGATCAATTGACGTCCGACCCCGCGGCTCAATAAGAAGGCACCGCGCAACTGCACGTCGACCTGCAAATCCCACTCGTCATCAGTAAGATCGACTATCTTCTTGTGCACACTCACCCCGGCACCGTGAACGAGAATGTCCACCCGCCCGAGCTCTTCCACAACGCGGTTGACCATAGCGTTCACTTGCGCGCTTTTGCGGACATCGGTGTGCATGAACCGGACGTCATACCCGAGTTCGGTGAGCTCACTTACACGCGCCGCAGCCTGCTCCTCATCCACATCTGCGATCACCCCGGACGCACCCTCCTGAGCGAACCGCCGCAGGATGACGCTACTGATCCCCTGCGCCGCGCCCGAGACGATTGCCACTTTGCCCCCAAAGTCGCCAACCATTGCAATCCTCCTATTCCTTGAATACATCTCTACGCGTCGCAGTAAAGATAAATCGCTTGCCGTCATCGCATATCCTGCGAGAAATTGTTTTCCGAATGGAGCTCTCTGTCAGTCGCGGCGGCACGCCAAAAGTTCCCGTCACTCGTCGTCCCGATCCTTTGGGGCCGTTGCCCAGCGACGGGCCCGGGCCTCCTTGCCTAGGGCGGGAGCAACTTCATGGGGCACTTCAATCCGCTCCGCGGCTACCATAACTCCATCGCGGCCGGCAAACGGATGGGCGGCGGCTGCCCGACGATCGTCTACCGAGACGGCCTGCCGTGGATCGCGATCGGCTCCTCGGGCGGAAGCAGGCTCATCAGCCCGGTGTTCCAAACGCTGCTCAACATCGTGCTCTTCCGCATGCCCCTCGACGCCGCGTTCGCCGCCCCGCGCCTGCACAGCGAGGCGGGACGGAAAATCTAACTCGAGCCCCGCGTTCGCGAAAACCGCCACTGGCGTGTGGCCGCGCAGACGCGTCGGTGAGGATACTGCATGACGGCACCATTACACAGGACGGCCGCGCAACGGTCACCGTCGACGGCGTGAGCGGCCCGCGAGAAACATCCCACGTCGGAGTACTATCAGGTCTCGTCCGCGGCGGAGATGACGGTTCGAAAGGTTCCAGAGAAATAAGCGTCAGAAGGCCGCCACGTGCTCACGTCGAACAGCGTCACCGCGGCAAGTACATGGGAGACGATGACGCGGCGGCTTCCCGATGCCGCAGACGCGGTCCAGCGGGCACGCGAGAGCACCGCCGTCCCCGTGGCGCTCATGGATCTGGGTGACAACGTCGGCAGGGGTTCGGCCTGCGACAGCACATTTCTGCCGGCGGAATTGCTGCGTCAGGAAGCCCCGGGCTGGGTGGTGACGCTCGCGTATCCCGGCGCGGTCCAGGAGGCGGTCCGCGCGGACATCGCGGGACGTTTTGATGGCTGGGTCGGCGGCAAGTCGGACACCATGCACGGCCGGCCCGTTCGGGTGCGCGGCACGGTGTCGGCGCTCCACGACGGGCGATAAGTCGAACCGGAGGTGCGCCACGGCGGCGAGCGCTACTTCGACATGGGGCTGACAGCGCGGGGCACCGTCGACGGGTCCAGAGCCGATCTCCCGAACGTCGTGCTGCTGACCACGAGACGATCGAGCCCCGACAGCCTCGGCCAGCTGACGAGTTTGCGGGGTCTACCCCGAACGGCAGCGGATCTTGGTCGTCAAAGGCGCCGTCGCGCCGCGGGCCGCGCACGAACCCGTCGCGGCCCGCATCATCGAGGTGGACATCCCGGGCGCAACGGCGGTGAATCCCGCCCGCTTCACGTATGCGCGCGTGCGCCGGTTCTTGTGGGGACTCGATCGGGACGAAGGCCCCATGCCCGGCGGAGAAAGCGGATCCAGTTGCCGTGCATGATCGCCGCGACGTCATCGCCGCGGTACCCGCGCTCGGCCAGCAGTGCAGGGATTCGTTGCAGGTCGGCGATGGTGTCGAGATCGTGGGGAGATCCCTCGCGGCCGAACCCTCCATCGAGATCGGTCCCGATCGCAACGTGCCGGTTCCCACCCGCGACCTGGCAGATGTGGTCGATGTGTGCGACGACGTCCGCAAGGCTGATGCTTTCGTTGTTGTCGCCGTGCCGCCAGCCGGCTTTGATCATCCAGCAGTCCAAGGCGACGCCAATGACGCCGTCGCGTTCGATGACGGCGCGAAGCTGCTCGTCGGAGAACTGCCGCTGATGCGGGACCAGCACGCGGCAGTTGTTGTGGCTCGCCAGCACCGGCCCGTTGAACCGCGACAACGCGTCCCAGAAGGCTCGGTCTGAGCAGTGCGTCAGGTCGAGGCCGATGCCCAGGCGTTCCATCTCCGGGAGCAGCCGCGTCCCGAGTTCCGTCAACCCGGTCTCGGTTCCGGTCCCGCCGGCATACCGCCCCGGCCCGTAGTGCGTGGGGCCGATCAGGCGCAGCCCGCCGTCCCACCACTCCTCGAGGTCCCCGGGGTCGAGGATGGGGTCGGCGCCTTCCATGCTGATGACAAACCCGAGCGGCGGCGTGTCGGCGGCTTGGGCGTCGGGATGCTCGGCATCCCAGGCGGTCCACTCCGCGGCATGGGCATCCAACGCCGCCGCGTCGCGGATGATGCGAATGTGGCCCTGGCGCTCCAAGGCGTGATAGTAGGCCAGCTGCCCCATCGCGATCCCGTACGCCTGCGCCGGTGTGGCGAAGTCGATGTGGGGCTGCGGGCGGCCCGTTGAGCGCGCGATGACTGTGGCGAAAGAGAGCGCGATCCGTCCGCGGCGCATGTCCGGGAACGCGACCGTGCCGAGCCCGCGCCCTTTGCCGGGGGTGAAAGCCTCCTGCGCGCGGATCGTGTACACGGAACTCAGCAAATCGCGGTTCCACTGCAGGGCGTTCATCGAGAGGTCGAGATGGCTGTCGACGATGAGCACAAAGGTCCCCCCTGGTCGTACCGCGATTCATATTCCTCATGGCTGGGACATCGCCTGCGGCCGCACGAACCGCCGCCGGCGTGAGAACTGAGGAGGGCGCCGGGTGGGCACCGTGTTGCTGCGGAACGGGCGGGCGCTTCATCTCTCGGGTGTGCCGGCGAGGGAACCGGCCGACGTCGGGATCGGCGCGGACGGGACCGTGGTCTTCGCAGGCCGCTGGGACGGGCGGGCCAAGTTCGACACGGTGATCGATCTTCGGGGCGCCTGGGTGTCACCCGCCTGGATCGACCTGCACGTGCACTGCTACTACGGTGCGACGTGGCTTTCGCTGCGGCCCGAGCAGGTGGGTCCCGCGACCGGCGTGGGCCTCGCCGTCGACTGCGGCAGCGCCGGCGAAGCGAATTTCACCGGATTTCGCGAGTACATCGCCGCGCCGCAGCCGTTTCCGATTCTCGCGTTTCTCAACATCAGCACGATCGGGTTGGTGGCCGCCGATCGCGTGAGCGAGCTGCTGGCGCCGGTCGTTCTCGATCCACAGCGCACCGTTGCGTGTGTCGAGCGTCATCCGGAGCTCATCCGCGGAATCAAGATACGGGCGAGCGGCGAGGTGGTGGGTGCGTTGGGGATGGCGCCGGTGCGAGTCGCCAAGGCCGTGGCCTCGAGTGTGCAGTTGCCGCTCGTTGTGCACATCGCAGAGGCGCCGCCGGCACTCGACGAGATCCTGGACGTCCTCGAGCCCGGCGATGTGCTCACGCACTGTTTCACGGGCCGCATCACGACGTCGCTTGCCCGGCACGAGCGCCACTTCCGGCGCGTCGCGGAGTTCGCGGCCGCCGGTCTCGTGCTCGATATCGGCCACGGCCAAGGGAGTTTCGACTACCGGGTGGCCCGGCACGCGATCGACCGCGGCCTGCTGCCGACGACGATCAGCACTGATCTTCACATCGGCTGCGTCTGGGGGCCGGCCTGGGACTTGGCGACGACCATGAGCAAGCTGATGGCCCTCGGGATGGAAGTCGACGACGTGGTCGAGCGGGTGGCGGTCAACCCCGCCCGGGTCCTGCGGCTGCCGGCGTGGGGCGCCGTCATGCCGGGAGCGCCGGCACGGTTCACCGTGTTTGAGGTCGCCGACGGCGAAGAGAATTTGCCGGATGCCTTCGGCGGGACGCTTGCCGTCGGGCGGTTCTTCGAGCCCCGGTATACGGTGGTCGGGACCACGGTGACCCCGGCCCGGCGGAACACCGAGCGGAGGCGCGCAAGTGCCTCCATCCTTGGCACCTGAAGGTGAGCGCGGCCGCGCCGGCTGCTCAGCGGCGCCGACCGATCAGACGGCAGGGGAGCGTGCGATGGGAGTTTACGAGGATCTCGGCATTGTGCCCCTCATCAATGCGGCCGGATTCAAGACGCGGTTAGGCGGGGCGGCGCTGCCGTCGTATGTCGTCGAGAGCATGGTGGAGGCGGCCGGCGCGACCGTCGACATCGCCGGGCTGCAGGCCCGCGCCGGCGAGATCATCGCGGAGATCACCGGCGCTGAGGCGGGCTACGTCACCTGCGGCGCCGCCGCCGCGCTGACGTTGGCCGCCGCGGCTTGCCTCACGCGTCTTGACCCGAGAAAAGTCGAGATGCTGCCCGACACGGACGGCATCCCGAACGAGATCATCATCTACCGGTCTCACCGCAACAGTTACGATCATGCGCTCCGCGCGGCCGGCGCGAAACTCGTTGAAATCGGATTGAACGATCGGGCGGTGGGCGCCGGCGTGCGGTCGCTCCAAGCGTGGGAGATCGACGCCGCCATCACCGATCGGACCGTGGCCGTGGCCTACGTCGTCACCACGCCGGAGGACCCGCCGCTCAGGATGGTGACCGAGGCAGCGCACAAGCGCGGCGTCCCGGTCGTGGTGGATGCGGCGGCGCAACTGCCGCCGGCGGACAATCTTCGCCGCTTCACGGCGGAGGGGGCGGACCTCGTCGCCTTCAGCGGGGGAAAGGCCCTGCGAGGTCCCCAAGCGTCCGGGTTCTTGTGTGGACGGAAAGACCTCATCCAGAGTGCCGCCCTCAATCATCTCGACTTCGATGTCGATCTGGAGCTGACGAGCCTTCCGCCCGAGCTCATCCCATTGGACCGGCTTCCCGGCCTGCCGCACCATGGGATCGGGCGAGGCTTCAAGGCCGGCAAGGAAGAGATTGTGGGTCTGCTTGTCGCCCTCAGGCGATTCGCGGGACCTCCGGCCGGCCGCGAGGAGGACGGCGCACGGCTGCACCGCTTGGCGGAGCGGATTGCGGCGGATGTCTCGCGCGCGAACGTGGCCGCCGCGACCGTGGTCGACACGGGCGGCTATCCCGAGGTGCACCTCGGCTTCGGGGACGCCCGGCGCGCCGCGGCGGTCTACCGGGCGCTCGCGCACGGAACGCCGCCCGTGATTGTCAGCGAAGAACTGCTCGCGCAGGGCACGCTCGTGATCGCCGTGGCGACGCTGCACGAAGCCCAGGGGGCCGCCATGTGTGAGGCGCTGCGCCGGGCCGTGTCGACGCTCGCGCGGGCGTGACGAGCACGAGAACGTAGGGAGGGACAGTCCATGCAGACGCGGTCATCTCCGGCGCGAGAATCACGCGGTGCGGCGCGGGACTGTCGTGAGAAGCGGTTATCGCGGGCTACGCGACCCGCCCAATGTCTCGCGGATACGCTGGGCCAGGATTGCGGCCTCCCCGCTCTGCAGCGTCCACGATGCCACCTCGAGGCTGTCTTTCTCGTACGGAACTGGCACCAGTTCGATCGACGGCTCCCCTTCTCGTAGTTGATGCACCACGTCGGCCGCATCGATGGGAAGCACCTTTCGATCCCAGCGAATGCGTACGTGCGGGACTTCGTTGGCGATGGAGGGAACGAACTGCTCCGTAGTGACTCCCGGGACGGACCGCAAGGTCTCACGAATCGTGCCCACGCGTGCTTCCCACTCGCGCCAGTCCGCTTCGTGGTCGCGGTCCAAGTACCGCTCGACCGCAACCATCATAGCCACGATTTCTTCCTTGCTAACCTTCAGCCCGCGTCCAAATGTATCGCTGTGCGGCGCGGTGTTTAACCGCGCGGCGTGGATGAGGTCCTTGCGTCCGAGCAGTAGCCCGGCGCTCTGAGGCCCGTGCAATCCCTTGCCGCCGGAAAGCGCGACCAAATCGAAGCCCATTTTCGTGAGCCGAAAGAGCGTATCGACTGGAGGGACGTCCGCCGCAGCATCGTTGAGCGTCGGCACGCCGTGTATCCGTGCTATCTGGGCAAACTCGGCTGCTTTTATCTGGCCCCGATGCTCGGCCTTGTTGAGAAACAGCAGCATCGCCGTACGTGTGCTGATGGCCGCTTCGAGCTCAGCCCGTGTCTCGACCTCGATCAGGCGCACGCCGCAGTTGCGGACGGCGTGATCGTAGGGAAATCTATGGGCCTTCTGAACGATCACCTCACTCTTCATGCCGGTGGTGTCTGGGAGACGAGCGATGAACTCGGCATTGTCGCGCGTCAGGCAGGCCGCTGTTCCTAGCATCAGACCCCCGAACGCGCCGGACGTCACCAGAGCCGCCTCGCAGTTCAGCAATGACGCGATCCGCGCCCCCACGGCGTCGTGTAGTTCGTCCAGCCTGACGTAGACACGGGACATCGCGTGAATGGCTTGGACAACCTCGGGCAGCATCAACGATCCGCACAGCATGGTGTAGACGCCTGCTCCGTTGATGACGCGACGCACCCCGAGTTCCTTTAGGAAGTCGCGGTTCACGATATCGGAGACTTGGCTGATCTGTCGGTCAGCCATGCGTGACGATCCTCCCCTTTGTCGGCATTACTCCAACCCAACCAGAGGTCGCCGAACACGCCGGTAGATGAACCGTTGAGGATTGACCGCGGTCGCGCCGCCTGTGTCGACCTCGATGATGCGGGCGGCAATTGGCTCGTACGCAGCGCGTGGGGCAATGACGCCTTTGACGACGAGAACGTGTTGACGCTCTGGTTGAATACCGCAACTCGTGAGTTGGTGCAGACTGTTGGGCATGGATCGCTTGGTCGTTAGGAGGAGCACGTTTGGCAGATCGGCGGTGGAGCCCTCAGCGATGATGACGGCTGAGCGTCCCATGTCATGGTAGCGGCTTCCACCGTGGCGGACTTCCGGCTCGAAATAAACGCCGTCGTGCAACGACTTTACCCGCCCGCGTACGCGGACCGGCTCCCCATGGAGGCGATCGGTCTTGCCTCCCACACGCTGATCAAACTCTGCGCCCACACCGTCTCGGAAGGCCTTGTCCACCGACTCCGCATCTGAGAGAGCGACGACCCAACCACAAGCTTCCTTCCGCAACAGTTCCGCAAGCAGAAACGTACTGTCCCCCGTGGACCCGCCGCCGATGTTGTCGCCCATGTCCATCAGGACGACCGGAAATCGCTCGTTCTGAATCGCCTCACGGACAGCCGCCGCTGCCTCCGGCAGTTTGAGAGTGAGCCGATCTCGAGTGGCCCAAAGCATATCCGACAACCGCTGAGCGTCCCGTGTTGCCAAACTCTTGTCGCCATCGGTCACAACCACGGCACTGGGACCCATTGCCGGCACGTCTGCGTACTGGTAGCCGCCGAGCACGCTGGCAGCAAGGACTCTCGGATCGCCTTCCAGCCGTCGACTCTCCTCAACGATTGGCAGCAACGGCTCGCGTTTGGTGTATTGGAACACAATGTTGTACATCATGGGGGGTTTAGCGAGCGCTTGAACAGGCCTGACCGTACCGCGCAGTGTATTGGCCATGATTCGGGCCGCGAGGGCTCCGCGCTCTTTGGTATCGGTGTGCGGGTTCTCTTGATAGGACACGAGCGCCGTCGAGCGCTCCACGATATCGGCTGTGACATTCGCATGGAAGTCGTGCGACACGATAACCGGAAGAGCGGGGCCCACCACGTCGCGTACCCGCCGCACGATCTCCGCGTCGCCACTTGGATAGCTCTCGACAACCATTGCCCCGTGCAGGGCCAGCAAGACGCCATCGAGCGGCGGCGCCGCTCGTAGCCGCTGAACCAGGTCTCGGGCGAGCGCCTCGAAGGCGTCGTCAGCGACGGGGCCTTTCGGCGTCGCAGAGGCGATCACCGTCGGATATAGATCCAGTGCTAACTCGCGGGCGGCTGCAACGTAACCACTTACCGTCGTGAATTCCTCGGCTGCATGACGGAGCGCGTCCTCGGGAGAGACCGCGGTCGGCCAATCGAAGTCGGCCGAGGTTGTCTTCGTTGTGCTGAAGGAGTTTGATTCGTGGCTGATTCCGGCAACCGCGATGCGTGGCCGACTGTGCTGCGGGGTTGGCCTATTCATGGAGTATGGTCATTTCCGGTTTGCCGGCGGCGACGCGGCTCCATCGCTACTGGACCTTTCCCCGTGCCGCGACCGTCCACGTCGCGTCGACCTCATCGCCGCGGACGCCGAAGACGCGATCGAACAGGTTGCTCACGACGCACGCATGGTTCGGCACGACGTGCAGGCGGTCGCCTACCGCCGGCCCGGGCCCGTCGGCGGCCACCGCCACGTAGCCGTGCTCCTCGTTCAGCTCGTAGATCTTCGCGTCGGGATATTCGACGATGTGCCCGTACCCGTCGCACGCCAACGTATCCGAGGAGAAGGTCTTCGACCCGGCGTCGATGATCGCGCGGTCGCGGGTCGGCCGGCTGACCACGGTGACGAGGACCCGCATCGCGCAGTCCTCGAGCGTCGCCGTCCCGGACGCGACCATGTACCGGTCGTTGTAGATGTAGGTTCCGGGCCGGTGTTCGGTGACGCCGCGGACTTCATGGGCGCGCCACATGTCCACGCTGCCGCCGCTGCTGACGAGGGCCACCTGCAGCCCGGCACGCGCGCAAAGGTCGAGCGTCTCCGCGAGGAAGGCGGCGGTGCGTTCCGTGCGGCGCGCCGGCGGGTACGTCATCAGTCCGCCGAAGCGCAGGCCGGGGAGCCGGTCGACCGCCTGCGCCAGGGTCCGTGCGGCGGCCGGGCTTTGCGCGCCGCAGCGGCCCATCCCCGTGTCGCACTCGACGAGTACGGGGATCTCCAGGCCGCGCCGGCCCGCGGCGTCGGAGAGGCCCCGCGCCACCGTGACACTGTCGCAGGTAAGGGAAAGCCGGATGCGGCCGGCGAGGTCCACGGCCCGCGCGAGCTTTTGCGGACCCAAGAGATTGTACGGGAGGAAGATGTCTTCCACGCCCGCTTCGGCCATGACCTCCGCTTCCCCCAGTTTCTGGCACGTCACGCCGACGGCGCCGAGGGACACCTGCAGCCGCGCCAGTTCGGGAACCTTGTGCGTCTTGATGTGCGGCCGGTTGCGAAGCCCGTGCTCGTTGCAGTACGTCTGGAACCGGCGCACGTTCCGCTCCATCACCTCGCGGTCGATCAGCACGGACGGCGTATCAAGATCCTGAATCCGCACGGTGCATCCTCCTTGGACGATCGCGATCGGCCGTCGCCCGCGGCGTCCGGCGCGCCGCTGCAGGCGCCGTATGGTGAAGATGGAAGTATCGCCCTGTCCGCCTGTGGACCGGCCGTGCGGGAAAGGGGGAATCGAGTGCTCGTCGCCGATAGTCACCTCGACCTGTCCTGGAACGCGCTCCAATGGAACCGCGATCTGTTGCGCTCCGCGTACACGATCCGCGCGCAGGAGGAAGGGACGCCGGGCAAGGGGCGCGGGCAGGGCACGGTGGCTTTTCCGGACATGCGCCGCGGACGGGTCGCGCTCAGCTTCGCGACGGTCCTGGCGCGCTCCACCGGCCGTCCGGAAGCCCACCTGGATTTCGCCGCGCCCGCCCAAGCGTACGGCGTCGCGAAAGGTCAGCTGGCCTACTATCACGCCCTGGAGCGCCAAGGCCACGTGCGCCTGATTCGCGATGCCGGCCAGCTCGACGCGCACATCGCCGAGTGGACCGCATGGGACGCGGCGCGTTCCGGCGACACGACGGACGCCGCCGGGATCGCCGGGACGTCGCCGCCGCTGGGATTCGTCATCAGCATGGAGGGAGCCGATCCGATTCTCGAGCCGGCGGACCTTCGGGAATGGTGGGAAGGAGGGCTTCGGCTCCTGGAGCTCAGCCACTTCGGCCCCGGCCGGTACGCCGGCGGCACCGGCACCGAAAACGGGCTGACCGAACTGGGCGCGGCTCTGCTCGACGAGATGGGGCGCGTCGGCGTCGTGCTGGACCTTACACACTGTTCCGACGAGGCCTTCTGGGAGGCGTTGGCGCGGTACTCCGGTCCGGTGCTGGCGAGCCACAACAACTGCCGGGCGCTGGCACCGCATCAGCGGCAGTTCTCCGACGACCAGATTCGCGCTATCGTGCAGCGGGACGGCGTCATCGGCGCGGCGTTCGACTGCTGGATGATCAGGCCCGGGTGGCGGCACGGCGACGACAACCGCGACATCAAAATCGCCGACGTAGTGGCGCACATCGATCACATCTGCCAGCTCGCCGGATCGAGCCGGCACGCCGCCCTAGGCACGGACCTGGACGGCGGATTCGGCCGCGAAGGGTCGCCGCACGACCTGGACACGATCGCCGACCTCCAGAAAATCCCCGCGCTGCTGGCGGCCAAGGCGTACTCCGCGGACGACGTGGCGGCGATCATGTACCGTAACTGGGTCGATTTTCTCCGCCGGGCCTGGGCTACCATTGGCGGAACCGGGGATCGAGCACGTCTCGCAGCCCGTCGCCCAGGAGGTTGAGGCCGAGCACGCACACCACAATCGCGATACCCGGGAACAGGGTCATCCAGGGCGCCTGGATCATGTAGTTGCGCCCGTCGCTCAGGATGTTGCCCCACGACGGCACGTCGGGCGGCTCGCCGACGCCGAGATAGCTGAGTCCCGCCTCGGTCAGCACCGCATCCGCGAAAGTCACGGTGCTCTGGATCAACACCACCGACCAGGCGTTGGGCAGCACGTGCAGGAAGGCGACCCGCCAATCCGACGCGCCGGCCGATCGGGCCGCCTCGGCGAACATCGTTTCCCGCAGCACCAGCACCTGCGACCGCACGACCCGAGTGAGCTGGGGCACGAACGCGACGGTCAGCGCGATGACCACGTTGCTGGCGCGCGCGCCGAGCACCGCCATGAGGGCGATGGCCAGCAGCGCGGGCGGAATGGCGAGCAGCGCGTCGACCATGCGCATGATCACCGCATCCGCGGCGCGGAAGTAGCCGGCGGTGATCCCGGCGAGGATTCCCGCGGTGCCGGTACAGAGCACGACCAGCGTGCCGACCTCCAGGGACAACCGTCCGCCGTAGACGACGCGGCTGAAGAGATCGCGACCGAAATCGTCGGTCCCGAACCAGTACGCGGCGCCCGGGGGCTGGAGGCGAATCGCGGGGTTCAGCGTCCCGGGATCCCGCGGCGCGATCACGGGCGCCGCCAACGCGGCTCCGGCGACGAGCGCCAGAAGCAGCGCGCCGGTGACGCCGAGGCGGCTCCGCCGGAACAGCTGCCACGGACCGCGCCGGCGCACTCCGCGGAGGGCCGGCGCCGCGCCGGCCTCGATCGCCACCGCCCGTCCCGTCGCGCTCATCCGAACTTAATCCGGGGATCGACGAGCGCGTAGATGATGTCGATGCCGACGTTGATGAACACGTACAGCATCACGATGTAGAGCAGCACGCCCTGGATCACGGGGTAGTCGCGGTGCAGAACCGCGTTGATGACCAGCAGACCGACGCCGGGGATCGCGAACACCTGCTCCGTCACGACGAGGCCGCCCAGAAGAATGGCGAAGCTGTTGCCGATGACGGTGATCACGGGCAGGAGGGCGTTGCGCAGGGCGTGATGCCAGGTCACGCGGCGTTCGGCCACCCCCTTCGCCCGCGCCGTACGGACGAAGTCCTGCGAAAGCACCTCCAGCATGCTCGACCGGGTCATGCGGGCCACGAGAGCCGAGCTGATCAAACCGAGCGCGCACGCCGGCATCAGGAGCGATTTGACCGCGCCGATCCAGCTGACGCTGAGCGGCACGTATCCGGCCACGGGCAGCCAGCGCAGATAGACGCCGAAGAAGAAGATGAGATTGAGCCCGAACCAGAAACTGGGAATCGACAGGCCGAGCGCGGTGAAGGCGATCGCCGCCTGATCCACCCACGTGTTCCGCCGCGTGGCCGCCACCACGCCGGCGGTGACGCCGACGAGGATCTCCACGGCCACCGCCATGAGCGTCAGCAGCAGCGTTGGCTCGGCGCGCTGCCAGATGGCGAGCGGCACCGGGATCGACATGAACAGCGACTCCCCCAGATCGCCGCGCAGCGCGTCGAGGAGCCATCGTTCGAATTGGATCGGCAGCGGCACGTCGAGCTTGAGGACTTCCTGCAGGTGGTGGATCTGGGCCGGCGTGGCCAGCGGCCCCAGCATATAGGCCGCCGGATCCCCGGGCGTCAGGTGCACGAGGAAAAACGCGAACACGGCGACCAGAAAAAGCACGGGGATCACCGCCGCCAGCCGGCGGATGATGAAGCGTGTCACGCCCGCCGGCCCGCGACGCGGAGAGACGCGCGTACCGCCCAGGCGGCTCGGACGCCTGCGCGGTACGCGGCTCTACGAAGCGCCGGCTGCGCTAACTGGCGAGCCAGATGTTCCAGTAGGGGGGGTAGTCGACCGCCGTAAAGCCCTGCACTCTGTTCTGCGTGACGAAGTAGTCGTAGAAGTCGCCGACCTTGATGGCCACGGCGTCCTGATAGAACAGCCGCTGCACTTCGGACCACGCGGCCTTGCGGTCGGCCAGGCTCACGCTTCCTTCGAACTTCTTCATCGCCTCGTCCCGCGCGGGGCTGACCCACCACCCCGGCCAGCTGTTCGTGACAAACGCATCCATGGCCGGAGGAATGGCCGGCGCGCCACCCATCCCGGTCTGGAAGACCTCGTAGCCGTCCGGCTGGCCCCGCCGCTGCACGAGCGTCGCCCAGTCCATCACCTGCAGGTCGACCTTGAATCCCGCGGCCTCGAGCTGCGACTTCGCGACGGTGGCGCCCTTGAACATGTAGTCGTAGTTCTTCGTGGTCAACCACACGATCGGCTGTCCGTTGTAGTTCGCCTGTTTCAGGAGCTCCTTCGCGCCGGGAATGTCCTGGTGGTTGAACACGTCCGCGCCGGTCTTGTCGTCCTCATAGGCTAAGTACGCGATGGTCGGCGAGGCGATGCTCCAGAATTCCTGCGGGCCGAAGGCGGCTTCCATGATCGGCTTGTGGTCGAGCGCCTTGCGGAACGCCTGGCGCATCCGCAGATCGGTGAACATCCGGGCCTTTTTGTTGAGGTTGAAGATGAACCATTCGCTCGGCTTGAGGAACGCCACCCGCAGCGATGGCGTCGACTTGACCTGCGCGTACTGGTCCGGCGGCACGGAAAACGCAAGGTCGTACTCGCCGCTCTTCATGCCCGCGAGCCGGGTGTTCGCGTCCGGTACCGGGAGGATCTCGACCGTGTCCGCGTAGGCGGCCCGCCGGCCCGCGTATCCGCTGGCGGCCTGAGCCACCGGGACGTACTTGTCCCAGCGGACGAGGCGGAGATAGGCGTCGGGCTTCCACTCTTTGAACATGTAGGGGCCCGTCCCGATCCACTCCTGGACCGGCTTGTCGCCGTACTTGTCCAGGATGGCCTTCGGCATCACCGCGGCCATGGCGTTGGCGCTCGCCAGGTAAACGGGCAGCAGGCCGAGCGGCCGCGAGAGCTGGATGACCATCGTATGGGCATCCGTCGCCGTCACGTCCTTGACGGCCGAGGCGGCCGAGGTGCCGAGCGGGGCCAGCCGCAGCCACCGTTGAAACGAGGCGACGGCGTCGGCCGCGGTCACGGGCGCCCCGTTGTGAAAGAGCACGTTGGGGCGCAGGGGCAGGGTCAGCGTCAGGTTGCCGTTGGACCACCGCGCGCCGGTGGCGAGCATGGGCTGCGCATTGCCCTTGGCGTCCAGCGCGAAGAACCCCTCAAAGATGCCCTGCGTGTCGTTCGTGACGACATCCGCGGTCGACGCCATGATATCGAGCGTCGGCGGGTCGCCCACCTGAGCCACTTTCAACGTTCCACCCTTGACCGGCGTCATCGACGCCGCGGCCGCCGCGGGCAGGAGATCGGCTCGGCCCAGGCCCGACAGTACCCGTCCGCCGACCGCGGCTGCGGCGCCCGCCAACAGCCCCGTTCGGAGAACCTGCCGGCGGCCAACCTTCGAATTAGCCATATACGACGCCCCCTCCAGGAATCAAATAGTGGTGTTCACCTACGGTCGCGGCGAGGAAAGAGTTCGGCGAGTACGAGCCCTTGTCGTTCCGGTTGTTTGGACACCTGGTTGTTTGGACACGTGATGGAGGGTTCCTGCCCTGGACGCGTGCGCCGGTGGGCAGCATGTCAGAATGGTCCTAGGCTGTCAGAACGGTCGACCTCCTGGCGTTTGAACAGCGGCGGCCCGCGCCAGAAGCGAGTTCGACGGAGACGGCACGTGGGCCGGGTGGGTTCAGAACATCAATCATGTGTACGGGATCGTCTTGGCCAGATGATATTGGCCTAATGCTCTGGCGATGTTGGCCGCACGGCGTGATTTGTGTGGCTTCCCATAACCAAAGTAATCGTCGCATACTACATCGATGAGGAAACGACTTGCGAGCTCGTATGTGATCTGGATTGTGGCACGAAGGAACGTTCGCGTCTCATCCTCCCGCACTGGCGCGCCCCATCCTTGCCCATAGCCAATCACTGCTGCGTGAAATATGCCGACATCAAAGGTTGCTTGCGGATCATCCTCCGCAGTCCGGTTGCACCACGAACGCAAGCTATCGCCAAGGTCGATCGCCCGAAAATGCCGCATGATGGTGTCGAAGTCAATTATTCCGACCGCCCGCCCAGCTTCGTCAAACAAAATATTCGAGATCTTCAAATCACCATGAATGATCTGCTTTCTCTCCAGAGCGGTGTCTTCTGTCAGGATGAGCTCAGGAACCGTGGTGAGTATGTCCTCGGCGATATGCCGTAGCGCCCCGGGCAGCTTGGTCACCATGCCGCGCAGCTTATCCAGAACGTACACGGTGTCATGGAAATGCTCAATGCTTCCCTTTGGCTCGAGCGAAAGATCGCGAAGATGCCGATGCATCTCCCCCACGACACGGCCAGCTTCCATCGCCATATCGTTTGATTCTATTGCGTCGAAGATACGGCCGGGGATGAGTGGATAAAGCCGCCATCGTCCACCGGAGTCGTCGCGCACAGCCGTCTGTCCGTCTACACTCCTGATGAGAGTAGGTACGCACATGCCACGTTCGGCAAGACGCTCTGTGACGATGCGCATGTCCTCAAGCGCGTCGGTGGACACGATATCATGCAGCCTTTGGAGGACGAATTGCGTCTCTCCGGTCCCAACCCGATAGGTGTGGTTGATCAGCCCGGTGCCGAAACGCTCAACACTCAGGGGGCCTGCGATGGGAAAGCGGCCGACGATATGACTAGGTCGGGCGGGCTGGCGACCTCGTGCCACCGGGAGGCTCATTTCGGGAAAGTCCATTGGCTGATGGAAGTTGGGTGTGGAGCCTTCCGTCGGATGGTACGCGAGAAATTGGTCGCGAACGATGATGAAAGCGTTTACGGCATTTGGGCGCTTCGGCACCATTTCCCAGGGAATGACGATAGAGGATCGCCAGCGTCCCGAATCCTCAGGCACAGAGGGGAGCCATTCGAGGGTCGGACGAAAATGCTCATACTCGAGATCGCGCACTCTCGGAGCACGCTTGCAAAAGTCGAGGACAAGAAAGTGACCGCCGGCGCCAAGTTCGACCTCAAGGTATTTCCGTGAACCCACAATGAAGCATTCAACAACATCGTACTGCCACAGGTCAGCGACACGCGTGCCGGGCGCTTGCACTGGGATGTTAGGCGATTCCTGGTGTGGAAGTGTCGCCGTTATGCGTAGCCCCTCCGGATCGGAAGATAATGTGACTGCCCCGTGGAGTCGCCTGTTAGGGCACGCCGCCCCGTTCCAATAGCGGTTGATTTTCAGCGCCAATTCCTTGGGCGCGCGCGGAATTATCAATGCAGTCGGATTCTTATCTTCCTTAATCCTCAATGGGCCCGGCGATCCGAAGCGCCCTGTGGACCCTCTCTCGCTGTGTCACTCAAGGACGACGTTCGACGGTCGTCCGGTCGGCTCCTCGACGATAACGCGCCCTCAACGGCTGAGCGCTAATGAGTCACCTCTCCGGAGTTAAACAGGGCGACCGGCATGGGTTACGGTCGAAGAAGTGCGTACAAGGCTCAGGGGTCTTGTACATACGTCGCGTAACCGATGGCCTGCGCACTGAAAACCTCCGAGGGTGATTCCTGAGCATCTTCCGATCCTCAGGAGGCTCGAGACTCGACAAATACGGTTGTCTAAGGCTGATCGGAATCAGCAGACCCGCTAAAGGTGGCGAGCGTGCTCCAAAGGTGCCCCAACGAGAGTCAACACGGGATCGAACGGCTCGGGGACGCTTGAAAAAATAGGAGCTCTGGAGCCGGCGATCGGATTTGAAACGATGACCTGCGCATTACGAATGCGACCGAAGCGAATTCCCGCCACTCTTCCGACTCTCAGGACTCTCAAGAACCCACTAAAATAAGGCCTCCTGAGACTGAGGAGAATCCACAGGACTCATGAGGGTGGCGAGCGTGCCCCAAGGGTGCCCCAACGGCGAGTTTTGATGTTTAGATATAAACTGCCCCAAGTTGTTCCCCTCGATCTGGCGTTGCCACGCAGCCATCGGCGACATTGACTGCCGATGAGGCTGCGTGGATTGATCGGATCCTACTTAGAAAGGAACTACGATTGTCCGCGCGGGCGTCCTCCCTTGCGGCCATTGATGCGCGATGCGGCAGCCTTGGCAGCACTTCGGACCATACCTCCCCGACGCCCGATCTCGCTCATCCAGCGACGCGTGCCGAATACCCCCGCAAGGACGGCCGGGATGTAGTGATCCACGTCGAGCAAGGGCCAGTGGAGGCCTGTTCCCGGACCCTCAATTTCGACCTTCGCGAGTTGCCGCGGTGTCGCACCCTGAAGGCCCTGAAGCAACTTGCGAGGGATAGATACCTGGACGCCCGTTGCCAGCGTGATGACCACTGTGTCATCGGCCACGTGATAAACAGCGGCGATAGCCTTCGGCCGCTCTCGTTCGGCGGCATTCGCCCGCGTGATCGCGGCATCGATCTCCGCATCCGTTGTCCGAACATGAGCGAGGGTCTTCCTCATCGATGCATCTCCTCCCAGGCCGCTGCGATCCCCTCGAAGTGCTCTGCCGCTGCGTTCAGGATCTTGCGTACGTCGCTCCGTTTCGCGTTTCCAGGCTGTACCGCGTCCTTGCGGCGAGCCAGCCTCACCGTGCCGTCGGCCAACAAATCTATGATGACTTCGATGCTGCTGTAGAGTCCATGTACGTGCCGCGGCTCGTGGTCTTGAGGATAGATCTTGAAGCGCACCCCTTCGACCCGAATTGTCGTCACCGGAGGATCATAACCTAACCTGCTTAGGTTTGTCCAGTGCGGCTAACACTGCTGCAAAGGGTCTAAAGAGATCTTTTCGTCCCGCCTGCGTTATTTAGCTCACGTACAAGACTGTTGGGTCTTGTACAAGTCCAAATGGAGGGGGACCATCTGGTGGGGTGCTTCCATGGACGGCCGTCCTCGCCGCAGCGACGGGAGTCGAAAACCGGCGAGATGCATCCTCCGCGGGAGCGCCTGAGGTCCCGACGGTCGGCAGCGCCAGACCGAAGAGGTGAGAATGCATCTGAGCATGACCTAATGTAACTAATTTACAGGACTTACGCACGAGCCTGAAAACGGGCTGAAAAGATAAGGGACACCGCCTGACGAAAGCTTTGCGTTGCTGAGACGACAAGGCAGACGTCAGGGAGGGCAGAGCCCTCATGGTG
>Ga0070732_10000227_pt1 | contig 41424 bp, 22 predicted proteins | sample Coa_R1_5_FD_66449 | JGI IMG/M metagenome (GOLD analysis project Ga0070732, IMG submission 66449) | Surface soil microbial communities from Centralia Pennsylvania, which are recovering from an underground coalmine fire - Coalmine... | ecosystem: Environmental > Terrestrial > Soil > Unclassified ... | reverse complement strand
GAGTGATCGAAATCACATCTAATATTGATGCGACGCACAACGGATGGAACGGCGATTGACTTCAGGCATCGTGGATACTATAGTTCTCTCAATGCTGCAGTGCAGCAAACGGAGGCAATTTATGCGAACTCACACTAAGCCCCACGATGAGCACTCGCCTCTCGACATTCTGACTGAACTGGCGGTCGAAGGAACGTCGAGCCTCGTGGAAGCGCAGCGCGCTCTCCTCAACCTGGCACAACAAGAAAACGACATCATCCTTAATGGAGTAAAGGAACGGATCGGCGGTTTCCTGCCGGCAGTTGCGATGACAGACCTTGTCCGGCGCAGCCTCGAGACTCTCCTCGGGATGCAACAAGAGTTGCTGACGACCACAAGCAGGCAGACGCTTCAGTGGCTGGAGTCGGAGAAAGCTGGGAAAGGCGAGCGCGGCGCCCGGATGGTCGAGTTTGCCCGCGAGGGAGTGGAGACGTTCACTCGCGCGCAGAAGAAGTTCCTCGACGTGGTCGCGCAAGAAGCCGCGAAGGCGACGAGCGGCAAGAGAGAACACGACGTCAAGGGTGCGAAGAAGACTGAACTGGTACATCTAGCGCGCGAAGCTGGAAAGGCATTCATCGAAGCACAGAAGAGATTACTCGATGTGATGGGCCAGCAGATGAACGTTAACCTCGATGCAACGACACGTACCCTGGAACTGATGTCGCCTTCCCGGCTGGTACCAATGGCGAACCTCACCGGCGAAGGCGTGCGCAGCTTTGTTGACGCGGAAACGTCCCTAATTGGGTCGCTTATCAAGCCGCCAAAGAAGGTCGGCCACGCGAAGCAGGCGCGAGGCCATGCCGTTCGTGAGCACAAGGTCGTGCCGGCTTAAGGTCTTGTTGACTCATACGCTCTCAAGCGGTCGCTGCCGATTTGGGTGTAAGGAAGTGGTTCAGCATCGCTTGCTCCCATTGCAGCCACAAGCGACCCGTATAGAGCAATGTGCTGCACTGCAGTGTGAGCCAGTCCCGCGTCCCAAGCGGAGAGCGGAACGCGGATCGATTGGCAAGCCAATGCTGGGCGACATGACGCGCTAAGGCGAATCCCATCCCCGGGTCCGGCCCGACGATGTCGCCCAGTAGCCCTTCCAGCGTAAACATTACCTTGGACAACATGATCAGCGAGCCGGGAAACTTGATGCCGTTGATGGCGACACGTTCCAACAGGCGCATTGCGTCAGCCCCGCTGGGCATGCGGGATGGCGGCATCTCGTCGAAAAAGTTGGCTACCAATCCGCGAACAATTCGGCCTCGTGGCGAAGTCATACTGATGCGATGCTCACTGAGCGCTGCGATTTCATTGGAAGTACCCACCGGGTCGCGCAATGTGACCATCAGAAACAAGAGCGCGAGATGCCGGCGCTGGTCGCGTCCTAGCCGTTCCCTCAAAGCCCAGTCGATGATGGTGAGTTCGCCACTCCTATTGTTGTAGAGCAGGTTGCCGGCATGGGGATCGCCGTGGAAGATCGCTTCGGACGTTGCCGCAAAGAGAGGAACTGCAACCAGGGCCGCGACCAGTTGCTCAGCTAATTTTCGTCGACCCGCGACAGACAGGCGCGCCGCAGCGTTCGTTACCTTAATTCCTAGCTCTTCGGTGAGCGCCGTGATGGCCGGTGTGCACAAGGGTCGGATCACACGCGGCACTCGAACCCCGCGCATCGATGTATAGAGAGTCCAGGCTTCGAGCAGAGTCTTTTGTTCGCGAGCGAAGTTGACTTCGTGACGAAGCAAGCGCCGGACTTTTCGAAAAGTATCGGGGATGAGGTCAGCCGAAAATCCGTAGGTGTGGTGCCGTTCTCCGAAGTATTGCGCCAGCCCTTGGAGATAGTCCATGTCTTCGGCAAAGTAGTCCGGGATATGAGGTTTCAGCACCTTGAAGACGCCGCGCTCGCGTCGTCCGGTGTCAGGATTTCGCCAGGTGAAGCGCACGACTGCACTCACACTGGCCTCCGAGAGAATGCTCGGCGCGATTTTGACGGCGAAGCGGTTGAGCTGCGGTCCAAGATTCTTTTGAATAATGGCGCGCACGTCTTCTGGTCTGACGTCGCGAATACCGTTTTCCAGTTTGGCGAGCGCTTTGCGCAGGGCGGGGCGGAGATGCTGATTTCGCGCGATAACCTGGCCTAGTTTTTGCAGGCCGGGCACCTTGGCAATCAACCGCAACAGGCGGACTTCGGCGGACGTCGCGGCAGGAAGCTCGATCTGCTCGAGGAGTTTCGGAGCGAGACGCGCCGGGGAGAGGCGTGCCACCACGAACATCATGGCGTCGCGCACTGGCGGTCGCCACTTAACGTAAGCTTCCGGAACCAGCGCCTCCACCGGAACGATCTCATCCACGATCCATCGCGCCATCGCGTCCCGTACAGACTGTCCGGCTGGGCTTCGCAGTCCGGCTTCAATGGCGCTGATTCTTTCCGCAGTTGTGCCCTTCGGCAAGAAACTCTCAAGGGCAGCGCGCAATTGCTCCGGCGGGAGCTGGCGAAAACCCGCTGCGATGGCGGACGCATCCAGCATATCGGGAGGTACCGGCTCTCACTATGGTCGTTAGCACAGGAGTGCGCAGTGACTGCCATCACCGGAAAGTTTGAAGTTCCATGAGATAGTGTGGTGTTTCGGAGCAGCGAAGTTCTTGGCCACTCTAAACGAAGTGTTTTCCAAGTTGTCGGTCCGGCGCCGTTATGAAGTTTGGTTTATTCGTGTGGGATTGGCGGATGGTAGCGGCGCGTGGTGGCTCCGATACTTGTTGATGAATCCCGGGCGCGACGGCTGCGTGGGAAATCCGGGCGGGAAGCCCGTTCAGGTGTGGGCGACATGGTTCCCCGCGGGTGGCAAGCCGCAAAGCTTCATCCAGGGATTTTCGCTGGAAGGCCTGGATCTCAGCCGCAGAAGGCAGTCTCCGTTTCACTTTCGAATTGGCGGCACCGATATTGATGAGGACTCCTGCCGGGGAGCCCTGGAAGTTGATGGCCACACGATCTCATGGAACCTGCGTTACCATTCCACTTTTCGCGTGACGTTGAGCGACAAAGGCTGGATTGGTTTCTCGCGCACGCCGCACTCCGATGCGCTTTTTTCAGGGAAGATCATACTCGATGGCCGGAGCTTTACCGGGGACCCTCTGGGATTCGGAGTCCAGGGACACAACTGTGGATACCGGCATCGCAACTTCTGGACGTGGGCTCATGCGTACTTTCCTCGATCCGGTCAACCCGCGACTACGCTGGAAGCGTTGGTCTACGAGATGCCATTCGGACTGGTCTTTCGCAAAGCTGTGCTCTGGCATGACGGACAGCAGCACGTCTTACGCCGTCTGGATGAAACCGGAAGCGACCGGGATAACATGCAGTGGAAATTTCGCAGTGTTGCGCGAAATGGAATCTGCATGGAGGCTGCGATCGACGGTGGCAGCTCGAGTCGGCATCGTCTCCCTTATATAAAGACCGATTGTTCGGGCAGCTTTGAAGTAGCGAACAATAGCCTGGCGTCCGCGTCAATTCGGCTGCAGCGTGCGGAGGGAGTGCCCGAGACATTCGAAACCGCGGCTGGCGCTGTGCTGGAGATGGTTGGGTGAACTACTTGGTTGACTGAGCCGACGCGAGTCGCTCGGCGACGACGGTGTAGGCCGCCGGGTTGAATGCCATTCCGATGTGAGTGCCGGGAACTTCTACGTCCACTTCAGGGTTCATGGTCATGCAGTAACGCCAATCTACGATGCCATCGTGGCGCGTGTAGATCGAGGTTTCGACCATCGAGTCGGGAACCTTGCGCCGCAGCGAGTCCAGGAAATTGCAGGTGCATCGTCCGGTGTAGCAGTCGGGTAGCACTCCGCGGCCGTGCTCTTCGAGAATCCGAAGGCGCACTGCTTCCGCAGCGTGCAGAACAGCTCGATTCGCGACCGTGCCGCGGATAGGCGCCGCGAGAGTGGTCACAGAAGCCACGTCTTTCGGGCGTTGGCCCGCCACCGAACGGGCGATCACACCTCCGAGGCTGTGACCGATCAGATGAATCTTACGGCCGGTCTCGGCCAGAGCCTGGTCAATCGTCTGGTTTAATCGGCGCTGGATCAGCAGGTTTGGACACTCGGCATTAATGCCGATGCCGGAGAAATAGGGCCGGTATCCAATGCGCCCCAGCCAAGCATGAAGCTCCGTAAGGTAGAGATCTGTGCCAAGAAAACCGGGGATGATGACGACCGCGGAGCCATCCCCACGCGGCACACCCAGGCCGTAGTACACCGGGGTTGCATGCAGAATGAGGATTTCAGCCCCGAATAGAGCTTCGGTCCAAAGAGAAGTGTCGGCTTCGGGGTAGCGCCGCGGAGGAGACGGGCGCCGCTTCGTGGTGGAAGGACGCGCTGCTGCTTTTTTCTTTTTACGCGGCAAGTTCGTCCCTGGGTCTGCCCGACCTCCGCGTCGAGGCGGAGACGGCAAATGCTGCACTGCAATATTGTACCGCTTTTCGCTCCCGTTCCTAATACATTTCCGTGCGCGATATTTAGATGGGGGGGTTACCGCCTCGTGCGAGGGCGACGGGGCCTGCGCTTGGGCTGTCCCAGCCGAGCCTCGAGTTCCGCTACTCGCTTGCGCAAGGTCTCAACCTCCGACTCATCGCCCGCTCGCGGGGGCGACGATGCGCTAGCGCCCAGGAAACGTTTCATTAAGTCCACTGGGGACAGGATCGCGGACTGGACCTCGCTTAACCGGTTCTGCACGGCGTCCTGTAGCTTCTCGTAAGTGTCAAAGGCGGATTTCAGGTACCACATCAGAAATTCCTGCCGCACCTCATCGGACGCAATGATTAACTGCCGGAGCAGTTCGAGCGGCAGTCCCGTCGGTTTATCCTTCGCATCCTCTGTAATGATCTGCGTAAGGGTCACCCGAGTCAGGTCCCGGCCGGTCTTCGCATCGACAACGTGGACTTCCTTGCCCGCACGAACCAGCGCGGCCAGATCGTCGAGGTTCACGTAGCGGCTGCCCGCGGTGTCGTAAAGCCTGCGGTTCCCGTATTTTTTGATCAGAACCACGGACGGTTTCATAAATCCCTGTTTATGTTGCTGTGCACAACCAGCAGGATTATCTTGACATAACTCTGGTCATTTCGTATAGTTTAGCTGATGCTGCAATGCAGCAATCGGAGGTCCTTATATGGCCCCAGCAGTAAAGCATGAATCTCCCCGCGCTCATCCGCGAGAGTCGTCGGTAGTTTCGCTACTCTCGGGCTGGGCGCAACAGGGCGCGCAGACTCTCTTTGCCACGCAACGGATCCTCATCGATCTGGCCATGCGGCAGAATGCAAGCGTAATGCACGCTATCCGCGAACAACTATCCGACCCGCTTCACTCTCCAACCGCCATCCTCAGCGAAGTTGCCGGAGATGGGTTGACGAACTTCCTCGAAGGACAGAAGGTACTTCTCGATCTGGGCAGGGAACAGAACGAACTCCTGATGACCAGTGTTAAAGAACGTGTTGGAAACTGGCCTGCTGCCCATGCAATGACGGACCTGCTGCGACGTAGCGTCGAAACTTTTATTGATATGCAGGAGCAATTTCTAAAGATTGCCGGCAAGCAGACTCATACCTGGGTGGATGCCGCCAAGGCCGGCAAACCGTACCAGCCTGAACAGTTCGTCGGGTTGGCCCGCGAGGGCATGGAGAACTTCGTAAAAGCCCAAAAGCAATTCCTCGACGTAATCGCCGAGGAAACTGCGAAAGCAACCGGTGGAAAACATACCAACGGTGCTGCAAAGAAGATAAAGCAGACCGAGTTATCGGAACTGGCGCGAAAAGCCACCGACTCATTCATTGAAGCGCAAAAGCGTTTGGTTGACATCGCCGGGCGACAGGTGAATGCCAATGTGAAAACGGCAGGCAAGACCGCGACACTCCTGCGGCCATTCCCCTCTCTCCCCTTGAGCGAACTGACCCGGGAGGCTGTAAAGAGCTACGTCGAGGCGCAGAAGGCCTTGATGGACATAATGGTGAAGCCTCCGAATACAGCGAAGACGGCGGAGCGTCGCGTCAGGAAAACGGTAAAGAAGGCGAAGGCGGCGGTGGCCGTAGCCTGACGGATTGCAAACATGGATCGCAGCCCGACGTTGGTTTTGATGAGAAACAGGGGCCGCGAATGAGTCGCCAACGTGATCTGGCGTATCACCAGGTCACGTTGGCGATCTTGCAGCGCGCTCGAACGAAACCAATCGCCTTCGACCGAGGACGCTAATGTCCGCTTGGTTCGCTGATTGCGAGCTTTGCAGTGTTGGCTGCATGATTCGACAATTCGTGGAGATTCCTGTTCACTCTTAATTCGTTTCTCATGCTGAACCGAACCGCACGAGTACATTTCTGAGGGAGAGCGAATATGGCTACGCTTAGCGCAGTACCCACCACCAAGATTCCCGGCGGCAGCTTCCTGATCGAGGAACGCAAGCCAGAGGATGTTTTCACTCCAGAAGATTTTACGGAGCAGCACCTGCTCATCGCACAAACCGCAGAAGAGTTTGCCAACAAAGAGATCGTGCCCAACATCGAGAAGATGGAGCACAAGGATTTCGCCGTCACCCGGGAACTCGTGAAGAAGGCAGGCGAACTCGGGTTGAGCGGGGTTGACGTTCCGGAACAATACGGTGGCATGGAACTCGACAAGGTGACGTCCGCCATCATCGCCGATCGTATTGCGAAGTACGGAGGCTTCAGCACGACCTGGGGTGCCCACACCTGCATTGGCACACTGCCGATCGTCTACTTCGGGACGGAAGAACAGAAGAAGAAGTATCTTCCCGGACTGGCCAGCGGTGAAAAGGTCGGAGCCTATGCACTTTCCGAATCGTCGTCAGGGTCTGATGCTCTGAATTGCCGAACCCGAGCGGCCCTTTCCCCCGATGGCAAGCATTACCTTTTGAACGGCGAAAAAATGTGGATCACCAACGCGGGGTTTGCCGATCTGTTCATCATCTTCGCCAAGGTTGACGGAGAAAAGTTCACGGCATTCATTGTGGAACGTGGGTTCCCGGGATTTTCGGTAGGTGCGGAAGAACATAAGATGGGAATCCGCGGCTCCTCCACCTGTCCGCTCATCCTGAATGACTGCAAAGTGCCGGTGGAAAATGTCCTGGGTGAGATCGGCAAAGGACACCATATTGCGTTCAATGTGCTGAACGTGGGCCGGTTCAAACTGGGCGCTGGTTGCATCGGCTCGGCCCGCAATTGTATTGAGAGTGCCATCGCTTACGCGAAGCAGCGGAAGGCATTCGGCAAAGTGATTGCTGATTTCGGATTGATTCGCGAGAAGCTGGCCAATATGGCGGCGGGCATTTTCACCGGGGAAGCCATGGCCTATCGCACGGTTGGCATGATGGATGCGGCCATTGCGCAGCTAGACTCCGGGCATACCGACATGGCGCCGGTCCGCAAGGTGATCGACGAATACGCTGTCGAGTGTTCGATCCTCAAAGTCTGGGGATCGGAGTTCATCAGCTTTGTGGTCGACGAAGCGGTGCAGATCTACGGTGGATACGGCTTCGTCGAGGAATACCCGGCCGAACGCAACTACCGGGACGTCCGCGTGAACCGGATCTTCGAAGGTACGAACGAGATCAACCGGTTGGTCATCACGGGGTTTCTGCTGAAACGGGCCATGTCGGGGCAACTCCCGTTAATGGCGGCGATCAAGAAACTCATGGATGAGGTGCTTTCAGGAACCGCCGAAGAGGGCGAGGATGGACCACTTGCCCAGGAACGTAAGCTGGTTGCGACCGCCAAGAAGATTGGGCTGTTTGCCGCCGGCATCGCGACGCAAAAGTATATGCAAGCGATCCAGGACCAGCAGGAGATCATGGGCGCGATTGCGAACATGGTCATTGAAACCTATGCCATGGAGTCCGCCGTGCTGCGCGCGCAAAAACTGGCGGCGCGGAATGGCGAGGCGGGCGCCGCATTGGCCGTCGCCATGACGCGCGTTTATATGTCAGGTGCCATGGAGAAAATCGAAAGCGCGGCGAAATTGGTCATCGCCGCGTGCGCCGAAGGGGACATGCTGCGTTCTCAATTGGCAATTCTGCGCCGGCTGTCGAAGTACGAACCATTCAATACGCTGGCCCTGCGGCGGACGATCGCACAAAGGGTCATCGAAACCGGCAAGTACATGGTCGCATAGGTCGCGCTTCTCTCGGTGTCGATTAAGCTGAAGCGCGACGAGCAGGGCAGTATGGAACCGCGCAGGCATCAATCCGATGACAAGCAATTCGATTTCGATTTCATCGTGATCGGATCCGGTTTTGGGGGGAGTGTTTCCGCGCTTCGTCTGGCGGAAAAAGGCTATCGGGTTGCCGTGATCGAGATGGGGCGTCGCTGGACGCCTCAGTCTCTCCCGCTCACGAGTTGGTCCATTCATCGCTGGTTCTGGCGCCCGAAGCTTGGCCTGCGCGGCTTCTTCAACATGCGCCTGTTCCGCCATGCCACCATCTTTCACGGCTGCGCCGTCGGCGGCGGATCGATCACCTACGCCAGCACACTCCTTCCTCCCCCGGAGAAGGTTTGGGATGCAGGGTCATGGACGGGTTTGGCGAATTGGAAGGCGGAGATGCCTCGCCATTTTCAAACAGCTTCTCGCATGCTGGGAGTCACGCAAAACACCATTCTCGGGCCCGCGGATCATCTCTTAAAGAAAGCTGCGGACGCCGCCGGCTGCGGCCATACCTTCTACCGTACCAGCGTGGGGATATTCCAACCAGCCGAGGGCGAGCCGGGCAACAAGACTTTCCCGGATCCGTTTTTCGGCGGAGATGGACCGCCGCGTACCACGTGTACCAGCTGTGGCGGCTGCATGATGGGTTGCCGCTATGGCGCGAAAAGCACTCTCGATCTCACTTATTTGTATCTGGCGGAAAAACGCGGGGCCACGATCTTTCCAGAAATGAAAGTGGTGAACGTCGTACCGCTGGGCGGCACGAGCGATGGCCGTGCTGGGTATGAAATAAGCACGGTGAAGTCGACGGCATGGATTCGCCGTCAACCACGCACGCTTACCTGCCGGGGCGTGGTCTTCTCGGCATCTTCACTGGGCACCATGGAACTGCTGTTCCGTCTCAAAGATAACGGTTCGTTGCCCGAGATTAGCGGGCGTCTGGGCAAGCACGTGCGAACCAATTCCGAGTCACTCATCGGGGCGCGCATGCCGGGGTGCACCGAGGATTTGTCGCAAGGCATAGCGATCGGCTCTGGCATCTACATCGACGAACACACGCACATTGAAGCGGTGCGCTATCCCAGCGGCTCAGACACGATGGGCCTTCTCACCACAATTCTGACTGATGGCCGCCCCGGAGCGCAACGCATACGGCTCTGGCTGCAGAATGTTCTGGGATCTCTGTTGTGCCACCCGATAAAGACGGCGCATTTGTTTTGGCCCAAGGGATGGGCGCGAGAACATGTGATTCTCCTGTGCATGCAAGCCCTGGAGGGACATATCGAGATGCGCTGGGAACGTCCCTGGTTCTGGCCGTTCCGTAAGATGCTGGTCAGCCGTGGTGATAAAGTGCCGACCTACATTCCGAAGGCAAATCAGTTTGCGCGAACTGTTGCGCAAGTCGCTGGGGGGACGGCGATGAGCATCCTTCCGGAGATTCTCTTCGATGTTCCCGGCACTGCTCACTGTATCGGAGGTTGCGTGATCGCGGGCGCTCCCGACCGCGGGGTGGTGGACGATCATCACCGCGTCTTCGGCTACCGCAATATGTACATCTGCGATGGATCCGTTCTGGGGGCAAATCTCGGGGTCAACCCAAGCCTGACGATCACGGCTCTGTCCGAGCGGGCCATGAGTTTCATTCCCACAGCGGCAGAGACAACTTGGAGCGATACAGGATACGCATCACAAATTGAACGCGGTCTACTCTAATAGTCATCCCGTTGAAGGCTTCCTTCGCCCGGCGCGGCCGAGGACAGCCCGAATCTTTTTGGGAGAAACAGAGAGGCGAGCTGCCACACGCGAAATCTTTCGGCCTTCGCGCTCCCAAACCTTGGGAATGATGAGTTCCGCGAATTCCTCCGTGATCTGCTGGAACGTCTTGTCTCCAACCGAACCTTGGGACCAAGCACGCAACGTAGGGTTGACCCTGCCGCCGCGTTGAACTCGGGCCTTCAGCGTTTGCAGATCGTCCCATGCGCCCTCCGCATGGACTCCTTTTGACAGGGTCAGGGCTTGGTCATACCAATCTCGCGCCGACTCAGCGTCATCAAAAAAACGATTGCAGTAAGTCAGTCCCTGCCAGACGTAGGCGTGAGCGAGGAGACGCCGGTTCTCGGTATGCTTCGCGAGTTCGATGGCTTCCTGGACATAGTCCTGTGCGAGCCGGGCGTGGACGCCGGGCTCGGTGCTCTCTCCGATCCCTTCTTCGACGCGGGTGTTTTCGATCATGCAGCGCAACAGCTGACTGCGTGCCATGAGGATATGGTCGCGTCTCTCATCTGCGAGGTGGAAAGCGGCCTTCGCCTCCGCCTCCGCATCTTCCAGATTCCCGTTGTCCAGGTGGAGGAATCCGTAGTTCAAGTGCACGCTGCCCAATCCATGATGATTCCCATACTGCTCATAGATGGCGGCCGCCTCGCCGAGTTCAGCCAATGCCTCCTCCCGCAGTTGTTCAAAACGACTGCGATATGACGGCTTGTCTTTGCCGTTGCGCGCCGCGCCGCGGGTAGCGGCTTTCCTGCGCCGTTCTGCTTCTGCATCAATTTTGCGCCGCAACTGCAGGGCGATAAGGCGCTTGACGTAGGCCATGTTGTTCAGAGAGCGGGCCACGTTGCGATGCTGCGGATCGAGCCGGCGGTAATACGCGATGGCGGTGGTGAAACTCTCAATGGCATGCTGATAACGTCCCTGGCGGCGGGCGATCCGCCCGTAGGACGAATGGATATTGCCCAGAGTGAGATAGTCGTCGGTCTTGCTCAGAATGGCTTCGGCCGCCTGCAAAATCTCGAGAGCATGATTGGCATTGCCTTTCTGGAAAAAGAGCCAGCTCTCAAGTACTCGCATCACCGCCGCCATCGGCGGGTGACCCAGTTTCCAGGCAAGGTCTCTGCCCTTTACGGCGAACGCCAGCGCCTGGTCGTACTCGCCCTTCATGCGCAGGCAGCGGCCCTTCCAGAAATTGGCGATCGAGAGCAGTTCCTGATCATCCGTCTCTTGTTCCAGACTTAGGACAAGTTCGAAGTGTTGAATGGCTTCGTCCTTGGACTCCTCCGCCATCGCCACCATGCCTTCTGCCATACGCAGATGCAAGTAGTCATGTAGAGACAAGCGCGCGCGAAAGGCGCGAGAGAATCGACCGACGATTTCCTTGACCAGCCCGGGCCGTTGAAATCCCACGTCCACCCACTGGGCCAAATAGCCGGCGAACAGAGCAGCGTTTCTATTTTCGGGGTCAAACGAGGTCAGCAGGTGGCGATGTTCTTCCAGGCGCGCCAAGCCCCGTCCCACGCGCCGACACACCAGATCTTGCTTGAGTTGCGCGAGAAACTCATCGGAGATCTCGGCGGAGTGGTGGCTCATCGTCCGCGCAGGCGCCTTGCCTGTTCCTAGTCGATGTAATCATATGCCACCAACGTCAGGAATTCTGCGAAATCGTCGCTAGTCATCATCCGCCCGAAAATCTCCGCCGCTTCCGCCATGCGCCCGCCCTTCAACTTGTTTTTCTGCTCCGCGATAGTTTGACGAACCATGTCTTGCGTGACTGGTCGGCCATCGGCGAGCGAGGCCGCGTGTTTTACCCACTGCCATACCTGGGAACGGCAGATTTCGGCCGTGGCCGCATCTTCCATCAGATTGTAGATGGGGACGCAGCCCGAACCCCGCAGCCAAGACTCGAGATACTGCAATCCGACGTCGATGTTCCAGCGCAGACCCTCTTCTGTAATCTTGCCTTCAGTGACAGCTAGCAGATCATTGGCTTTAACCTGCCCATCTTCGCGTTGACGGCTGATCTGATTCGGTGATTTCATGTGCTGATCAAAAATCTCTTTGGCGATCGGTACAAGGCCAGGGTGGGCGACCCACGTACCGTCGTGTCCGGCAGTCACTTCCCGCAGCTTGTCCTGGCGCACTTTCTCCAGCGCTTTTTCATTGGCAACAGGATCGTTCTTGATGGGAATCTGTGCCGCCATGCCGCCCATGGCGTGAATCCCGCGGCGGTGACAGGTTTGGATCAGCAGTTCTACATAGGACTTCAGGAAATGCTTATCCATGGTCAGAGTGGAGCGGTCGGGCAACACAAAGTCTGGGCGGTTCCGGAACTTTTTGATGAAGCTGAAGATGTAGTCCCAGCGGCCGCAGTTCAATCCCGAGGAGTGTTCCCTCAACTCATAGAGAATCTCGTCCATCTCGAAAGCGGCCAGAATCGTTTCGATCAGCACGGTGGCGCGGATTGTGCCGCGCGGGATGCCGAGTTCATCCTGCGCAAAACAGAACACATCGTTCCACAAGCGCGCTTCTAAGTGACTCTCTAACTTCGGCAAATAGAAGTACGGCCCGGTCCCTTTGCGGATCAGCCGTTGCCCATTGTGGAAGAAGTAGAGTCCGAAGTCGAACAGGGAGCCGGAGATCGGCTCTCCATCCACCAGAAAATGTCTCTCCTCCAAATGCCATCCTCGAGGACGCACCAGCAACGTTGCCACACGGGCGTTGAGTTGATAGCGCTTTCCTTCCGGGCTCACGAAGCTGATGGTGCCGTCAACAGCATCACGAAGATTCGCCTGTCCCTCGAGGTTGTTCATCCAGGTGGGAGAATTCGAGTCTTCAAAGTCCGCCATGAAAACACTGGCGCCTGAGTTCAGCGCATTGATGATCATCTTGCGGTCGACCGGGCCAGTGATCTCGACGCGCCGGTCGAGCAAGTCCTGCGGGATGGGCGCGACCGTCCATGCCGTTTCGCGGATATGTGCTGTCTCGGGCAGGAAGCCGGGCAAGGCGCCGGCGTCGATCGCCATCTGCCGAGTCCGCCGGCGCTCAAGAAGTTCGCGTCGGCGTGGCTCGAACTCGCGCGCCATGCGGATCAGGAAGTGGCTTGCCTCTGGAGTAAGGATCTGGGTTTCGATTTCACTGCGGGTTGCGATGGTTGCCATGTCCGTATGGTACGGCGCTCCGGGAGAGTGCGCTGTACCGGTGGACCAAAACGGGCGACTGGGTCAAAACGGACGAGACCGTTTGTGGCCCTTCCCGGGATGCGCTCTACTGGAATCCGACCGGCACAAACGGCAGAGGAGATTTCGGACATGCGCACTCAAGACACCCCAGAACAACAGTGGAACACGGATCCCCGCTGGACAGGCGTCAAGCGCCCGTACAGCGCCGAGGATGTCGCCAAATTGCGCGGCTCATTCCAAGTGGAGCACACATTGGCCCGTCTCGGTGCGGAGAGGCTCTGGTGGCTGCTGCACAACGAAACGTACGTGCCGGCTCTTGGTGCACTCACCGGCAATCAGGCAGTGCAGCAGGTGCAGGCCGGTCTGAAGGCGATCTACCTCAGTGGTTGGCAAGTCGCGGCGGACGCCAACGATGCGGGCCACATGTACCCGGATCAGAGCTTGTACCCGGCCGATAGCGTTCCCAACGTGGCGCGTCGCATCAACAATGCCCTGATGCGTGCCGATCAGATTCATCACCTTGACGGGAAGAACGGAATCTACTGGATGGCCCCCATCGTGGCCGACGCCGAAGCCGGATTCGGTGGCACCTTGAACGCCTTCGAATTGATGAAGGCGATGATCGAGGCCGGGGCGGCTTGCGTCCACTTCGAAGACCAACTATCTTCGGAGAAGAAGTGCGGTCACCTCGGCGGAAAAGTTCTGGTGCCGACGTCGGAGGCGATCCAAAAGTTGGTTGCGGCCCGTCTGGCTGCGGATGTGCTAGGCGTGCCTACGCTGATCATGGCGCGCACCGATGCCGACAGCGCTCACTTGCTGACCAGCGACATTGATCCGCGCGACCGCAAGTTCATCACCGGAGAGCGGACCGCGGAAGGTTTCTTCCGAATTCGCGGCGGACTGGAGTCGGCCATTGCGCGCGGCATTGCCTACGCCCCGTATGCGGACCTGATCTGGTGTGAGACCTCGCATCCCGATCTCGAGGAAGCGCGCCGCTTTGCAGATGCCGTGCATGCCGAGTATCCGGGCAAGATGCTGGCATACAACTGCTCGCCCTCGTTCAATTGGAGGAAGAACCTGGACGATCGAACCATCGCCACCTTCCAGCGGGAACTCGCGAAGATGGGATACAAATTCCAGTTTGTTACGCTGGCTGGTTTCCATGCCTTGAACTTGAGCATGTTCGAGCTGGCGCGCGGTTATAAAGACAACGGCATGACCGCATACTCCCGCCTGCAGGAAAAAGAGTTCGCCCGGGAAACCCAGTATGGATACCAGGCCGTGAAGCACCAGCGCTTCGTGGGCACCGGATACTTCGACGCGCTCACGCAGGTGATTGCCGCCGGTACCGCGTCGACGACGGCACTGGACGGGTCGACCGAGCAGGAGCAATTTGCCGGGACGAAGCCGCAAGCGCAGCCAGAGCGTGGCCCGAATGCAGCGTGCCAGCCGATCCTGGGCGAATGCCCGTCCGTGATCCCGGAAATCATGCCGATGGAGGAGTCGCTCATGCCTTCGGGCGACTAGATTCCGGCAGCCGGCGACAACCGATTTCTCTCCGCGGGCGCCCGGGCCTGGTAGCTTCAGGCTCGGGCGCAATTTTGCCACTCTCGTCCAACCTACCTGTCAGCATGCGCCACCCCTTGGCGAGCGTTGTCTCTCCAAGATCCCAAGCTAGAAGTCGTCCGGCAGACACAGCTCTCGCTTCGATCGTTGGCAAGCGGAGAGGTCCACCGAGACCGTGTGACCTTCGTCACATCGCGACGTGACATGGGTTGCAGACTCGGCCCACCGTGAGAGTTCTACTTTGGGAACGAGGTCGAGGATGGTGCCCGCCGGAACCCAGTCCGCTAATAACTTCAAAGCTCTTCTAACTCGTTTGCACGAATCCCACGAAGTTTCGGTTTACGAAGCAATCGAGAGACTCATTATATGCGGCGGAAGCGGCAGGTTTTGACGCGCACGATCTGATCGGCATGCTTGATCGTGGCATGACCTTCGAAGAGTTGCTCGAGCTCATCGAATCGAAAATGGAAAGTTTGCAGACGGCGGCGTAATCACCACAGAGGGTGAGCGTGCGGCAGCGATCCGCTGCATCCGTGAGGTAGTGCAATGAATGTCATGGAATGGTCAAAATCCAACGTTGACTACGGGCGCAAGCTAGTAGATTCCGCGATGGAGGGAGCACGCACCGGCGAAGGCGAATTCCTAAGAGAAGAATCGCTGGGTTCGTTTCTCGGCGAGTCTGCTCGGCAAGCGCTGCCATCTGCCGCTATTGGCGCGTGTCTAGGAGGGTTAGGTGGTTACCTAGCAAATGGGCGGCGTTCCAAAACCAGAGCGCTCGTCTGCGGTTTATTGGGCGGAGCGGTCGCTTTTGGCATCGGCGTGATTTGGGAGAGCCGGCAGTTGACCGCGACCGTCGCTTCCAACTCATGGAAGCGGGTCAGCAAGACCCGTGATGAACATTGGCTTGAGAAGAATCCGATCGACTACGCGTAAGAGCCAGAGTACGAGCGAACCATGCGTGCACCGGCGAAGTGAGAGCGCAGCGGAGGCAGCAATGATCGCAAGCGAAGCAGTTAAGGAGCGGATACAAATTCCGCTTAACACAGAAAGCCTCAGTGCGGAGCGCATAGCTTATCTGGACGGACTGGTCCGCCAAGCCAGAACCGCCGCTGCGGTCTTCACCCAATTCAATCAGGAAGACGTCGATCGCATCGTCAAAGCGATGGTTCTTGCTGGATTGGAACAGGCGCAACACCTCGCCCGCCTGGCCGTCGAAGAAACCAGACTCGGAGTGATGGAAGACAAGGTCATCAAGAACATGGTGGCCAGTGAGTTCGTCTACAACTACATCAAGGACAAACGTACTGTTGGCATCATTCGCGAACTTCCCGAGCGCAATCTCGTGGAGATGGCTGAACCGATCGGGGTCCTCTTCTCGCTGACGCCCATTACGAACCCCACCTCTACGGTCTTGTTCAAGTGCATCATGGCCGTCAAGACGCGGAACGCAGTCGTTTTCAGTCCTCACCCGAAGGCGTGGCATTGCTGCGCCGAGGCCGTGCGGATCATGTACGAAACCGCTTTGAAGCATGGCGCCCCGGAGGGCGTGTTTACCTGCCTGGAATTGCCCACTCTTCCGGACAATGCCTACCTGATGAGACATAAAGATGTGGGCTTGATTGATGCCACTGGTGGGCCAGGTATGGTTAAGGCCGCGTACAGTTCCGGCAAGCCGGCGTTAGGTGTAGGGCCGGGGAATACGCCGGTCTATTTGGAGAAGACCGCGGATTTGAATACCGCCGTGGTGGACATCATCGTATCCAAGACGTTCGATAACGGGACGATCTGTGCCTCCGAGCAGACCGTGGTGATCGACGACGAGATTTACGACGACGTGCTGAAGAAATTTGCGGACTTGGGTGCGCACATCTGCAACGAGAAAGAAACCAAGCTGTTGGAGCGCACTGTGATTGATCCACAAACTGGATTCATGCAGCCCATGGCGGTCGGCCAGAAGGCTACCGATATTGCCCGCTTCGTCGGCCTGGCGGTGAAGCCGCACACCAAACTTCTGATTGCACCGATTCAAGGTGTGGGCCGCGAACATCCGCTGTCAGTCGAGAAGTTGTTTCCAGTACTGGCGGTCTATCGAGCGAAGTCGGTCGGTGAGGCGCTCAAGGTCTGTGTGGACGTGAACCATGCGGGTGGCCTTGGACATACGGCGGTCGTCTTCTCGCGCAACGAGGAGGTTATCCACAAGTTCGCAGAAGTGATCAACGCGGGGCGGATCATCGTGAATTCTCCGGGATCCGTCGGAGCATTGGGCGCGGTCTACAACGATCTTGTTCCTACTTTTTCCTTTGGATGCGGGACAGGCGGCGGCAACAGCACCACCGACAACGTGAACGTCTTTCATTACCTGAACGTAAAGCGCGTGGCCCGCAGAACACAAAACCATATGTGGTTCCGAGTTCCCAATCAGATTTACTTCAACATGAACGCGGTGGAGAATCTGGGCCAGTTTCCGTCGCTCTCGACCATCATTGTTACCAATCCGAGCCTGGAGCGAATCGGCCACGTGGACATCGTCCGGCGTCACATCTGCCCTAAGACTCATGTTCATGTCCAGGTCATTCCCGATGCGGAGCCTGAGGTCAAGGTCATCCTGCAAGGAGTGGAGGCACTCAATTTTTACAAAGCGGACCAGATTGTCGCGCTAGGCGGCGGGTCGGTAATCGACGCGGCGAAGATCATGAAGCTCAAGTACGAATCGCCGGAGGCGGACTTGGAATACCTGGCCGCGCCCTTTCTGGATCTGCGCAAGCGAGTCGTTCAATATCCGACGGAAAAAACTAACCGGGCGCGGTTGATTGCCATCTCCACAACCAGTGGAACGGGCAGCGAAATTACTCCGTTTGCGGTGCTGATCGATAAGGATCGTGGGCGCAAGGTAACGCTCGCCGATTATTCACTGACCCCCGATGTGGCGATTGTTGATCCGCAATTTGTCATGTCGATGCCCAAAGGCCTGACGGCAGATACCGGCATCGACTGCCTGACCCACGCGCTGGAAGCCGGGGTCTCGACTTTTGCGTCAGCCTATACCGACTCCAACGCCATGCAGGCGATTCGACTGGTGTTCAGGTACCTGCCGATCGCTTACAAGAATCCACACGACGAAGAGGCTCGCTGCATGATGCACAACGCTGCCTGCATCGCGGCAATGGCATTCGCCAACGCGTCGGTTGGCCTGAATCACGCGCTGGCCCATGCCTTCGGCGCGCGCTTCGGAGTCGCGCACGGACGTGCCAATGCGCTCATGTTGCCACACGTCATTGCGTATAACGCCGCGGTGCCCACCAAGTTCATGCCGTCACCTTACACCAAGGGATACATGGCGCATAAGAAGTATGCGACGGTCGCGGATTTGCTTGGTCTGGGCGGACATTCGGTGGATGAGAAAGTGGAGAACCTGATAGCGGCGACGGCGCAGTTGCTCGATGAACTCGAGTTTCCGCGATCGATTGCCGAGTTGGGAATTTCAAAGAAAGAGTTTGAGCAAGCAGTACCCGAACTGGTAAAGATCGCGTTTGACGACCCATCCTGGCGATCGAATCCTCGCATGCCCCTGATGACCGAAATGGTCGAACTATTCTGGAAGGCATATGAGGGGCGAGGGACCGCCAAGGTGGCTGATTCGTTGCAGGAACAAACCAAGTAGCAGATGGCGGTGCGTATGGCGATGACTGCCGTGTTTTTGAACATTGATGAAAAGCGCGTCGTGCTTGACCTGCAAGAGGCCGGAGGAAATCTGGACTGCTCCCAAGGCGAAGCAGTTTTGGACTTCTCCTCGGTGCGACGAATCGACTCAAGCGCGCTGCAAGCGATGGAAGGGTTCGCCCGCATCGCGGACGAAAAAGCCGTCAAGATCGTATTACGCGGCGTTAGCGTCGATGTCTATAAAGTGCTTAAGCTGGTGAAGCTTGCGCATCGTTTTACTTTCGTGAACTAAGGTGCGCTTTGTCGCGCAACTGAATAGGAGTCCTGTCGTGCAGAACCACCAACAGAGTGACCGCCTTTCCTGGGGCGACACCGTTTTCCTGCATCTGGAGCGGGAAGGCATGCCTCTCAATGTGGCCAGCATCTGCATTTTCGAGGGTGAGGTTCTGTTCGAAGACTGCGTGCAGTTCATCGAATCGAAACTGCCGCTTCTGCCTCGCTATCTCAAACGCGTCGTGCCCGCGCCGTTCGGTCTCGGCCTTCCCAGCTGGGAGTATGACCCGGAGTTTGATCTGCGCCGTCACGTACGTGAGGTGACTCTCAAACACGGTACCGATACCGAACTGAAGGCAATTGCCGCCAAACTATTTGGCTCCGTGATGGATCGGCGGCACCCACTGTGGGACATAGTCGTCGTCCGGGGTCTGAAGGGCAATCAGACCGGAATGATTTTCCGCCTGCATCACTGTCTGGCGGATGGCATTGCGGGAGTCGGCATCCTGAGCAAGCTTTTGGATGCGAGTCCAGAAGTGCTTCATTTGCCCAAGAAAAAAGTCAAGTTCCATGTTCCGCCGCCACTCGATCCGTTAAGTTCGCTCACGGCCGGCTTCGTTGATTCCTATTCTGATTTCATCAAACGAATTCTCTCTGCTATGACCGATCTGCTCAGCATGGCTCAGCGTGCTGCTGCGACTGGCGGGAGCGTGGCCGGAGACGAAGTTGCGACTCTACTTCCGGAAATCACCGCGTTCACCGAACGGCTCCGGTTCAACGTGATCTACCGCGGACCGCAGAAATTTGCCTGCACCGAGATTCCCCTGGCGGACGTAAAGGCCATCCGACAGAAATGCGGCACCAGCGTGAATGACGTGATCCTCGCCCTGGTGACTGCGACGATTCGCCGCTACTGTGAACTGCACGGTGACCCGGTAAAAGGGAAACTACTGCGGATCATGGTGCCCGTTAACCTACGTGGCAATGGCAGCGCAGCTGAGTTAGGGAATCGCATTTCTCTTGTTCCTGTCACCATTCCACTGGATATTCGGCAGCCACGAAAGTTGCTTGCTGCGGTCCACAAGCGGACTGAGTTCCTCAAAGGCGTACATGCCGCCGAGTTGGTGAGTTTGGCCGGTGGACTGATCGGGATGTTTCCCACGTCGATGCAGGGAATGACTGGGCCGCTCATCAGCCAGTTGCCGATTACGCCTTTCAACATGGTCTGCACGAATGTACCGGGCCCGCAATTCCCTCTGTACCTGCTCGGCCACAAGATGCTGCATTGCTATCCGTATGTCCCAGTCGGCGGCGAGATGGCGGTCAACTGCGCCATCCTGAGTTACAACGGTGCGGTGTACTTCGGGTTCAGCGGCGATGCGCATGCAGCGCCTGACCTCAAGCAGATGGAAAGATTGTTGCACGCGAGTTTCAACGAGTTGCGAGACGCGGCCGGAATCAGACCGCCTCAAAGAAAGAAAGTGCGCCGGAAGACGAAGGCCGCATCGACGGCCACCGCGCCAAAGATAGCGCCCGCGCCGATGCCAGCACCAGTCGTAGTTCCAGTTGTAGTCAGCTTTTCTCCTTCTGAATCGAAACGAGTAGCAGAAGCTGCGCCGGCAACGAAACAAGAGAGTGATGAGGCACGGTTCGTTGTTGCGTAGATAAGGCAAGTATCGGGTGTAGGCCGTGGTAGGTATCTATTCACCCTCGTTGAGCAGTGAGTGGCTGGTCCCAGGACGCAACCTCTTTCTAACCATCCATGTCCTTGGAGTTGCCTGCTTCGTTTATATCGTGGCGAAGCGGTTCGTTCCGCTGGTGCGCGCCGAGGGCGATCCCCGTTTTGATCGGCCATTGACTCGCTTAGGAAAAGTCTTCAAGTTCTGGCTGGGGCAGTGGAAACATCCGCGCTACAGATTCGCAGGCACTCTCCATATTCTGATCTTCGCAGGATTCCTTCTCCTGGCAACTCGCGCGTTCTCCGTGTTGATCGTTGGAGTCTCCCCTGGTTTTGTGATGCCGGGTCTTTCAGGAGAATCCGGCCGCGTTTACGACCTGATTACGGATTACGCTGCAACGATCGTCTTTCTTTGTATGGTGGTGGCTGCAATCCGTCGGCTCGTCTTCAAGCCCGCGCGATATGCGGTGCCGGCGAAGTATGGCAAGAGCCGCACTGCCGACGCTGTCTTCCTCCTCGGACTGATCGCCGTTCTGATGATAGCCGACAGTTTGTTTGCCGCCAGCAACGCTGCCGGTCACGCACTGCAAGACCAACCCATTGAAGCGTTAGCGGTCTTCTCCCTGCCATGGATGCTCAAGATTGCGATTGGCTCCATGCCATTAGCCACACTGTGGGCCCTGAATGTCACCGCGTATCTCGTCCATGAAGTGACTTTTTATTTTTTGCTCTGCTACCGGCCCTTCGGAATTCAATTCCATGTGGAAACGTCGCTCTTCAGCATTTACTTCGCAAAGTTAGAACGAGGGACGCTGAAGCCGGTGAGATGGGGCGTGCCCGACGAGCGTCTCGATCAAGTGAAATCCTTCGGCGTGAAGACGTTCGAAGATTTCACATGGAAACACATCCTCGATTTCTATTCCTGCGCCGATTGCGGGCGCTGCGCAGACAATTGCCCGGCTAATGCGGCAGGGCGTCCTTTAGCGCCACGATTCCTCAGCATCAAGGCCAGGGACTATGCATTTCAGCACTATCCCGTACTCGGCAAGGCCAACAATGGCAAGCCATTGATCGGCAATATCTATTCGGAAGACGAAGTCTGGTCGTGCACAACTTGCGGCGCGTGCGAAGAAGAATGCCCGCTGCTGGTGGAGTACATCGACAAGATCGTCGATCTGCGGCGCGGCATGATCGATGACGGCAATGTGCCGCAATCGCTGCAGAAGCCGTTAAAGGCTCTGGAGAATCGCGGCAATCCTTACGGGAAGATGGAAAAGAAAAAGGCCGACTGGGCGAAGGCTGAAGAGTTCCAGCGAACCTGCAAGGTCAATACGGTCGACGGAAACAATAGCGCTGGCACCTTGTACTTCGTCGACAGCATTACTTCCTACGACGACCGCATGCATTCGATCGGGCGATCTACGTCCAGAATCCTCAGCCATATCGGAGAAGACTTCGGAATTCTCGGAGCAGCAGAAAAGGACAGCGGCCACGAGGTTCGGCGCTTTGGCGAGGAAATGCTCTTCATGGCCCTGCGGGATCACAACACTGATGCCATCAAGGCATCGGGGGTGCAGCGAATCGTTACTTCCGACCCGCATGCCTACAATGCGCTGAAACACGACTATAAGGATGCGCCGCCCGTCGAGCACATCAGCCAGGTGATCGCCCGTGAAGTGAGGTCTGGCAACATCCAGTTCCATCGAGTCGAGAACGAAGACAAAGTCTACGCGTACCACGACCCCTGCTACCTGGGACGCCATAACCAGATCTACGACGAGCCGCGTGCTGTGCTCGACGCAATTCCAGGCTTGAAGAGAGTCGAAATGAAGCGGTCGCGAGACCGGTCATTCTGCTGCGGCGGAGGTGGACTCATGCTGTTCTACGAGCCCAAAGAAGAGCAGCGGATGGGTGTGCTCCGAGTCCGGATGGCTGCCGAAGCAGGGGCGAACGTGATCGTGACGGCGTGCCCGTTCTGCATGGCGAACATTGAAGATGCGATCAAAGTGGCAGGCCTGGAAGGCACGATGTCTGCCATCGACCTGACCGAACTGGTGGACCAGCACATGGTTCGCGAAGTCTGCCCTGTGAAAGCGATGGAGCTGGAAACTGCAACTTGCGGAGGTTGAACGTGGAAATCCTAGTTTGTGTTCGAAGAGTGCCCGATACCTCGGAGAACGAAATTGAGCTCAATCCGGCCGGGAACGATATTGAGCGCGAAGAACTGGTGTACTCGGTGAATGAGGCCGATAACTATGCGGTCGAAGAGGCCCTGCAGATCCGCGATCGTGTCGGCGGCAACGTCACGGTTGTGACGGTCGGCGGCGAAGATGACGAAGAGGTCCTACGCCGTGAATTAGCGATGGGTGTGAATCAGGCCGTGCTGGTCTCTGATGAGGCCTTCAGCGGATCCGACGGCCGGGGCATCGCGACCATTCTCAAGGATTTTGTACAGAAAGGTCGTTACGACCTCATCTTGACGGGGGTTCAGGCCGACGACGGTGCTGCCCAAGTAGGTGGAATGTTGGCGGCGATGCTCGACTATCCGTTTGCTTCTCTTGTGAATTCGATCACCGAGGAAGATGGAAAGCTCAAGGTCAGCCGCGAGATCGAAGGCGGCAATCGGGAAATCAACGAGATCGATCTTCCATGCGTCCTCTCCATCCAGACCGGCATCAACGAGCCGCGTTATGTCGGAATGCGCGGGATTCGGCAAGTGGCTTCCGTGCCGATCCCGACGTTAGGAGCTTCGGACCTCGGAGTTGAGAAAGACTCCATAGGGGAAGCGGCCGCGAAGGTAAAGCGAGTGGACTACTTTGTTCCTGCGCTCAGCAAGGGAGCGGAGATGCTGCGTGGCAGCCGGGAAGAAAACGCCCAAAAAGTTCTTGAGTTGGTAGCAGCAAGAGGAGGGCTCAAATAATGGCTCGCATCTTTTCTTATATCGTTCATAAAGGTGACACCGTTGACGATTCTGCGGCAGAACTAACCGCCGTCGCGAGAAGAATAGATCCTAGCGCACCTCCTATCGCGATTGTTGCCGGTTGGGGTGCGGGTCTTGATGCAGTTTGTAACTCGCTCCTCTCTTCTTATGGGGAGGTCTGGAAGGTAGCCAACGAAGCGCTCGACTATCCCAACGCTGAGGTAGTCCGGCAAGCGTTAGTGAGCGTTCTGCCGCCTAACAGTATTCTGCTGGTTCCACACGATCATTTTGGGATCGATCTGTCGCCGGGCCTTTCCATCAAGCTGAATGCAGCCTTTGTTCCTGACGTGCTGGGAATTGATGGGGCAGAGGGGAATTCACTCAGAGTCGTGCGGCAGGAATTCGGCGGACAAGTCAGCGCTCACGTGCGCTGTGATATCACCTCGGGCGCGGTGATCAATATCCGTCCGGGAGCATTTAAACCGGAACAAGTCACCCCGATTTCCAGCATGATCATCGACAAGTCCTCCGCCGTGGGTGCTCTGACGGCGCGACGCCGCTATCTCGAGACCATCGTTGCCGAGGCGGGCAATGTGGATATCACCAAGCATAGCGTCCTGGTCTCCATCGGACGAGGTATGCAAGAGAAGGACAACGTGGTTCTTGCCGAAGAACTCGCCGAGGTGTTGGGTGCGGCGGTGAGTTGCTCGCGGCCTGTCGTCGACGCGAAATGGATGGAGAAGTCTCGCCAGGTCGGCTCGTCGGGAAAGACTGTGAAGCCCAAGGTCTACCTGGCTTGTGGCATCAGTGGCGCGTTCCAGCATCTAGCCGGCATAAAAGGGAATCCGTTTCTGATCGCCATCAACAAGAATCCCAAGGCTCCGATATTTCAGGTGGCCGATGTCGGAGTTGTGGATGACATCCTGGAGTTCTTGCCGGAACTGACCAACAAAGCTCGTGAAATGCGCGGCGTTGCCGCAAAGTGAGGTCGCATTCATGCTTGCCTACAAGACACTGAAACTGAGCGTGAAGTCTCTCAAAGAGTTTGCCAAGAAGCGTCTGCCGGACGATGTGCTGATCGAACTCGACGCTCGCGACGAATGTCCCATAGAAATCGTCCGCGACATGTGCAGCCCCGACAAGCTGGGCATTCAACTCCTGTTTATCCCGGAGGAGTTCGGCGGGATGGGCGGAGGCACGTTCGACGTCTACTGCATTTGTGAAGAGATGGCGCGCATCGATCTCGGGATCGCGACTTCCGTCCTGGCAACTTTTCTAGGCAGCGATCCAATCACCGTGGGCGCAACGCCGGAACAAAAGAAGCTCTGGCTGAGTCGCATCGCGGATGAGGGATTGTTATTCGCCTACGGCGCCACTGAACCGGAAGCGGGCAGCGATCTGGGAGCTCTTCGCACCACGGCGGATCCGGTCCTGGAGAACGAACGCGTCGTCGGATACAAGATCAACGGTAATAAGCAGTGGATCAGCAACGGCGGTATTGCTGGCGCTTATACGGTATTGGCCAACACACCGAACGGCCCGAGTTGGTTCATCGTCGAAAAAGGCGCAAAGGGTTTCAACCAAGACGAACCGGAAGACAAGCACGGCATTCGTCTGAGCAACACCGCTGCCCTTGCGTTCAGTGATGTCTATGTCGATGCTGACCGTCTGATCGGTGGTGTCCCGGGACAGGGGCTGATTCAAGCCCAGGCTGTCTTCGGCTACACGCGCCTGATGGTGGCGGCGTTTGGCCTTGGAGCAGGATGGGCTGCTCTGGATCGTGCGATTCCTTATTCCACCAATCGAATTCAAGCCGGAGCGCCCCTTTCAGAAAAGCAAGGATACACACACAAACTGATTGTGCCGCACGTAGCACGGTTGGAAGCGGCTCGTTCCTATATTGAAGAGACCGCTGAACGAATCGACGCCGGAGAGGGAACCCTCAATACCGAAGGCGCCATAGCGAAATACATGGCGACCGAGGCCGGCAATCAGGCTGCGGACGCCAGCATCCAGGCACTCGGTGGGTATGGCTACACGCATGAATACATCGTGGAGAAGATCAGCCGCGACGTGCGCATCACCACGATCTACGAAGGCACATCCGAAATCATGGAGATGACCATCAGCCGCGACCGCTGGCAACTCCACTTGAAGACGCGTGGCCAGCACTATCACGAGCGGGCGCGCGAGTTGGAAGCGTTACATGCCCAGCATCCAAACATAGGCGCGAGTGTCGCCGCGCTGGCGCATCACGCGCTGGCCGAACTGATGGAGAAAGCGCGTGTTGCGCGCCTCACTCGCTACCAACATATTCTGCTGCGTCTGGGCGAGTGGATCGCTTACGCAGAGAGCGCGGGCAGTCTAGCTCGCCGCGCCGCTCGCCTCACTGAAGGGAAGTTGAACGAGAAAGCCAACCGGCGCTTTGACGCAGCAGCGCTTGCGGCAGTGAGTCGAATCTTCGCCCGCGAGGCAGCGCTCAAGGTCGCGGAAGAAGGCCTGCGCTGGGCAACTGGAGCCGGCGCCGTAAGTGATGCCGAGATGTCTGCATTTGAAACGAACTTAGGTTTGCCCGCCATTCACCGTTCACAGGCGGGCCTGATTTCTGACATGGATTTTATAGCCGACGTCCTCTACGCCCGTGCAGCCAAGCCCGCACTCGCCGCATAAGTCCGACGCCTGACTATCTGTCATAAGCAACCTGCCACAAGGTTGCACAGGAGCGTCATCATGGAAGAGACAGCCAATCGTGCGATCGCGATTGTAGGAGCGGGAGCCATTCTGCCCGATGCCCCCAACGTGGCCGCTTTCTGGGAGAACGTGAAGAAGGGTCGTTACAGCATCACGGAGGTTACGCCAGATCGTTGGGATCCCGCGTTTTACTACGACCCCGATCCCAGTGCTCCTGACAAGACTTATTCGAAGATCGGCGGCTGGGTACGCGAATGGGTTTGGGATCCGATGAAGTGGCATTTGCCGATCCCGCCGCGTGTGACCGACGCCATGGACCAGGCGCAGAAGTGGGCGATCGCGGCCACACGCCAAGCTCTAGAGGACTACGGCTACCCCAAGCGGTCGCTCGACCCGGATCGAGTCGCCGTGATCCTGGGCAATGCCATGGCAGGTGAAAGACACTATCAGACCGCGCTGCGGGTGAATTTTCCGGAGTATGCGCATGAGCTCGCGGAAAGCGAGAGCTTCGCGGCCCTTCCGGTGGCTGTGCGCGCGGACATTACCCGTGAGTTGCACGATCGCATTGGCAAGCGCCTCCCACAGGTGACCGAAGACAGCATGCCCGGCGAATTGGCCAACTGCATTGCCGGTCGCATCGCGAATATCTACAACTTCCATGGTCCAAACTACGTTTGTGACGCGGCTTGTGCCTCCGCGATGGCAGCCATGACTGCAGCGGTCGAGGGACTGATAGAGAACAGTTTTGACGCGGTCATCACCGGCGGAATTGACCGCAACATGGGAGCCCAAACCTTCGTGAAGTTCTGCAAGATCGGAGCGCTGTCTGCGACCGGAACCCGTCCCTATGCGGACGGAGCGGACGGCTTTGTGATGGGCGAAGGCTCCGCGATCTTCCTGATGAAACGCTTGGCAGATGCCGAGCGCGACGGAGACAACATTTACGCCGTGCTCCGCGGCATCGGGGCATCGAGCGACGGCAAAGGAAAAGGGATCACCGCACCCAACCCGGTTGGGCAGAAGTTTTGCCTCGAGCGCGCGTGGCAGAATGCAGGTTTGTCGCCCGCCACCGCCACGCTGATTGAGGGCCATGGCACATCTACCCGAGTGGGTGATGTAGTCGAAGCTCAGTGCATGGCGAATCTACTCAGTAGTCAGAATCTTCCGCCACACTCTGTAGCGCTAGGTTCGGTCAAGTCGAACATCGGGCACCTCAAAGGAGCGGCTGGCGCAGCGGGTCTGCTGAAAACCGCGCTCGCCCTGCGAGACAAGGTGTTGCCGCCCAGCGTGAATTGCGAACATCCCAGTCCGGATATTGACTTCGCGCACTCCCCGCTCTACGTCAATACCGAACTGAAACCCTGGACCGTCCCACCCGACGTTCCGCGGCGCGCTGGCGCAAGCGCCTTCGGTTTTGGCGGCACAAATTTCCACATCGTGCTCGAAGAGCACTTTCCCGGAAGGCTGACCGGAAATGGAAAGCGATCGGTCGCCGTCGGCACGCTCCCACATACTGCAATCAATGAGGTTGTCATGAACGCGAAAGAAGTTCCTCCTGTTTCTCTGTCCACCACTTCTTTGTCTGTCTGCAAGCAGCCGCTTCGCGGCGCGCTCGTGATCGGTGCCGCTTTGGATTCTGTGCTTGCTGAGCGCCTGCGCGCCGTAATGAAGGATGCTCAGGTTGGCATCACGCCTGCACCGGCGGCACCTGCGGAGGCGGACCTGCGGGCTTCCGAACGCCTGGCGATTGATTACGTCGATGCCGTGGACTTGGCCGACAAGGCAGCCAAAGCACTGAAGGCACTGGCAGCTAATCAGGCGGTCGTGTGGAAAGCGCTGCGCGCCCAAGGCATCTTCCGTGGTCAGGGACCGGCACCCAAAGTGGCATTCCTTTATACAGGCCAAGGGTCGCAATACGTGAACATGCTTCGGACGCTGCGCGACACCGAACCCATTGTGGCCCAGACTTTCGCCGAGGCCGATCGAGTGATGATCCCCTTGTTGGGCAAGCCACTCACTGACTTTGTTTTTGTTGACCAGGACGACGCCAACGCCGTTGCAAAGTGCGATGAAGATTTGCGGCAGACGGCGATTACCCAACCGGCCGTGCTCGCGATTGACCTTGCGCTGACCCGGTTGCTGGCTGCTTACGGCATCCGGCCCGACATGACAATGGGACACAGCCTGGGTGAATACGGAGCATTAGTTGCTTCGGGTGCTCTTCCCTTTCAAGATGCGCTGGAGGCTGTAAGCGCCCGCGGCCGCGGAATGACGCAGGTCGCAGTGGCCGACAAAGGCCGGATGGCAGCGGTGTTTGCCCCCCTGAATGAGATCGAACGAATCCTGAAGACGGTCAAAGGCTACGTAGTAATCGCCAACATCAATAGCGAACATCAGGCGGTGATTGGCGGTGCCAGCGACGCGGTCACGCAAGCGATGCAGGTTCTCAGGAACGCTGGCTACGACGTTGCAGAATTACCGGTCAGCCATGCCTTCCACACTTCGATTGTGGCGCCCGCTAGCGAACCGTTGCGGAAAGAACTTGAGCGTCTACATCTGGAATCACCACGCCTGCCTATCGTTGCAAACGTAAACGGCGAGTTCTATCCCGCCGGTCCGGATGTCGTGCCTCAGATGTTGGACATTCTCGCCAGGCAAGTTGCCTCGCCGGTGCAATTCATCAAAGGCCTGCGCACACTGTATGAGGCCGGGGCGCGCATCTTCGTGGAAGTTGGGCCGAAGAAGGCGTTGCAGGGTTTTGCGGAAGATGTCCTTGGCGATCGCGGGGACGTAGTATCGCTCTTCACCAATCATCCCAAGTTCGGCGACATCGCATCCTTCAATCAGGCTCTGTGCGGCCTTTATGCAGCGGGCTTGGGCCGTGGGACGGTTGCAGTCCCGGCGCAGAAAGCGGAGGCATCCAATCTAGCTACCCCGTCACTGTCCGAGTCGCACAAGTTCGTCACGAAGCCTTCGTCGCCTACCACTCAAAAGGGAGCAGGAGCGAATGGCGATCATTTCGCTGAACTGGGCCACCTCATGGCCGAGGTCCTTGAGCGCGCTCGGAAGATTCAAGGCGAACCAGACCATCGTCCGGCGAAGCAGCCAGTCGTAATTACGGGTGCGGCTTTAGGCCTGCCGGGCACCGAGCACATCTTTGATGATGCCAACCTCGCTCGCATTCTGCGCGGCGATCAATTCATCGATCTCATCCCCACCCGCCTGCGGAAGGCAATGCTCGACAAGCACATCACGCGATTGATGAAGAGCGACAACGGTGGGCCCACATTCGAAACTATCAACAGTGTGGCCGATGTCATCAAGTTGGCGGGACGGGGTGGCGCATTCGACTTGGAAAGTGAATTCGGCATTTCCGCTGACCGCAAAGCGGCTCTTGATCGCGCCACCCAACTGGCGATTGCCGTGGGCATCGATGCCCTACGCGATGCTGGCATCCCCCTGGTCATGCGCTACAAGACAACGAGCAAGGGCTCGCAGTTGCCGGATCGATGGGGTCTCCCAGATGATTTGCGCGACGAGACCGGCGTGATTTTCGCATCTGCTTTTCCAGGCTGCGACTCGTTCGCGGACGAAATGTCGCGCTACTATGCGGATCACTCCCGCCGCGAGCAGTTGGGGATGCTGGAAACCCTGCTGGCTCGCACCGCGAAATCGAATGGCGATTCCATCCTCGAACACGAAATCGAGCGCCGTACGGAAGACTTGCGAGACGCTATTGAGAAGGAGCCCTATGTCTTCGACCGGCGCTTCTTGCTCAGAACGCTGGCTATGGGCCATTCGCAGTTCGCCGAATTCATCGGTGCCCGTGGTCCCAATACTCAAATCAATTCTGCCTGCGCAAGCACCACGCAAGCGGTGGCGCTGGCGCAAGACTGGATCAACGCCGGACGCTGCCGCCGCGTCATCATTGTTTCGTCCGACGATGTTACCTCCGACCATTTGATCGAATGGTTTGGCGCCGGTTTCCTGGCGAGCGGCGCTGCCGCCACAGACGAGGTGGTCGAAGAAGCTGCCACTCCCTTTGATCGTCGCCGCCACGGCTTGATCGTCGGGATGGGTGCTGCAGGCCTTGTCGTCGAAAGCGCAGACGCCGCGCGGGAACGCGGAATGCAATCGATCTGCGAAGTGTTGTGCACCGTCACCGCCAACAGCGCTTTCCACGGCACTCGCCTCGATGTACAGCATATCGGCCAGATGATGGAAGACCTGATTGCACACGCCGAAACTCACAGTGGTATTTCGCGTCAGCAGATCGCGCCCCGCACCGTATTTGTTTCGCACGAAACCTACACTCCAGCGCGCGGGGGCAGCGCCTCGGCTGAGATTCACGCGTTACGTCGCGTGTTCGGAGATGCAGCTGATCAGATAGTGATCGCCAACACCAAGGGTATGACCGGTCACGCGATGGGGACTGGAATCGAAGATGTCGTTGCAGTGAAAGCGCTCGAAACTGGCATTGTGCCGCCCGTCGCCAACTTTAAGGAGATCGATCCCGAGCTGGGCACCTTGAATTTGTCCAAGGGCGGTGCGTATCCCATCGAGTACGCCATACGCCTCGGCGCGGGTTTCGGTTCGCAAATCAGCATGACGCTGCTGCGTTGGGTGGCCACTAACGACGGTATTCGTCGCCGCCCCAACGCTCTGGGCTATGCCTATCGCATTGTCGATCAGGACTGCTGGAAGGCTTGGCTGAGCCGAGTCGCCAAATATCCGACGGCAGAACTGGAAGTCGTCCATCGCACCCTGCGGATACGCGATCAAGCGTCTTCAGCACAACTGGTAAAAGTTGTTCAGAAATCCAACGAAGTCCTCCGCCCCACGTCTCCGAAGCCGCCGGTTCCCGTGAACGACGTACCGCAGGTGCCCCCGCCGAGCCCGGTAGTCGAAACGACAGTGCAGGCGCAAACGCCTCCGCCCGTGCCAAACCCTCCGATGCCTGCTCCGCAAGGCGATCCGGTAAAGGAGAGAGTATTGGCGCTGGTTGCTGAGAAGACTGGCTATCCGGTGGACATGCTCGATCTGGATCTCGATCTTGAAGCGGACCTGGGTGTCGATACCGTAAAGCAGGCGGAAGTGATGGCCACGATCCGTGAAGCGTACGGCATCGCCCGTGACGACAAAATCAAGCTACGAGATTTTCCGACGCTGGCCCATGTGATTCGATTCGTGTACGAGAAGCGGCCGGAACTTCGAACTGCGCAGGCCGAGCCAATGCCGGTTGCAGCGCCAGAAGGCCCAACGCTGAAAGCCGCGGAGAGTCACGAAGCCCAGGTGATACCGGCGGTACCCGCGGAAATCTCGGCCAACAATGGCGATCCCGTGAAGGAAAGGATCTTGGCTCTGATGGTACAGAAGACTGGATACCCGCAAGACATGCTAGACCTGGACCTCGACCTGGAAGCGGATCTCGGCATCGACACCGTCAAGCAAGCGGAAATGTTCGCGGCCATTCGAGAGATGTACAACATTCCGCGCGACGAGAACCGCAAACTGCGCGACTATCCCACGCTGGCGCACGTGATTCGATTCGTGTACGAGAAGCGGCCGGACTTAGGCGCCGCGTCTACGGTAGGGCCATCCTCGCCAGTATCACCGTTGCCGGCCTCAATCCCGCCGATCGCGTCCGAGGTGCTCGCTCCTGCTCCCGCACCACTCCTGACGCCCGCCGATTCCGAAGATCCTATAAAGAAGATGGTTCTGCACATCGTGGCTGAGAAGACCGGCTATCCAGAAGATATGTTGGATCTGGACCTCGACCTGGAAGCAGACCTAGGTGTCGATACGGTGAAACAGGCGGAGATGTTTGCGGCCGTGAGAGCCGCGTACAACATTCCGCGCGACGAGAACCTAAAGTTACGTGATTTTCCAACGCTGGCGCATGTGATCAAGTTTGCGCACGACCGGTCTGCGCTTGCAAAGAGCAACGCAGCGTCTTCCCTAAAACCAGCACCAGAGAAACAGAGATCATCGGCGACCGTAGCTTCGGTTTCCGTCGAGCCTGTGCGCCCGGTGCTCGCCAACCTCGATGCGACGAATAGTATTCCCCGCCGCGTGCCAGTAGCGACATTGCGTCCTCCGCTCACCGTCTGTAAAGCAAGCGGAGCAAAACTCGATCGCAACAGCCGCGTGGTACTCATGCCCGACAAGGGCAGCGTAGGCCCAGCCTTGACGGAACGCCTCCGTGCACTGGGAGTCCAAGTACTTTGCATTGAAGGAACTCCAGATGCCGATGCCTTGACCGGCGTTTTAAAAGCCTGGACCGCGACTGGCGCAGTAAATGGAGTCTTCTGGCTGCCTGCGCTCGACAATGAAGGCGACCTTCGCAAACTGGACCTCACTGCCTGGCACGAATCTGTGCGGGCGCGAGTGAAGTTGCTGTACACGACGATGCGTGCTGTGTATGAGGATGTAGGCCGCCCCGGCACATTCCTCGTGACGGCGACGACACTTGGGGGACATCACGGATATGACGACGCTGGAGCAGTAGCTCCTCTTGGCGGCGCTGTAACCGGTTTCGCCAAGACCTACAAGCGGGAACGTGCGGAATTCCTCGTAAAGGCCGTCGATTTTGAGGCGAACCGCAACCCGAACGAAATCGCCGATCTTCTGATCGAGGAAACATTGCGCGATCCGGGAGCGGTGGAAATCGGATACACAAACGGCCAGCGCTGGACCGTCGGCTTGCAGGAGCAACCCGCCACCAATGGACAACCTGGTATGGTGCTCGACAAGAACAGCGTCTTCGTCATTACCGGCGCGGCGGGAAGCATCGTCTCCGCCATCACGGCCGATCTTGCCACTGCATCCGGCGGCACTTTCTACCTGCTCGATCTCGTTCCGAAGCCCGATCCGGAGAATCCGGACCTCAAGCGCTTCACGAACGACCGGGAAAACCTCAAACGCGACCTGTTTGCGCGCATCCAGACCCGCGGCGAACGGGCCACTCCAGCTCTTGTCGAAAGAGAACTCGCCAATCTCGAGCGGGCACAAGCTGCCCAGAGCGCCATCGACGCGGTGCGCGCCGCTGGCGGAACGCCACACTATTTCAGTGTCAACTTGGCGGATACGGAGGCAGTCGCCAAGGTCATCGACCAGGTGCGTCGGAACGATGGCCGCATCGACGTGCTGCTGCATGCGGCGGGGATTGAGCGAAGTCGCTCCCTGCCCGATAAGGATCCCCGAGAATTCGATCTGGTATTCGACGTCAAGAGTGACGGATTCTTTAATCTGCTGCGTGCCATTGGCGAGATGCCCCTCGGCGCGACGGTGGTCTTCAGCTCGATTGCAGGCCGCTTCGGCAACGCCGGGCAGACGGATTACAGTTCGGCGAATGATCTGCTGTGCAAGATCACGTCGAGTTTCCGTACCACCCGTCCCGCGACGCGCGGCATCGCGATCGATTGGACGGCGTGGGGTGGAATTGGCATGGCCACGCGCGGCTCGATCCCAAAGATGATGGAACTCGCTGGAATCGACATGCTGCCGCCGGAAGCCGGCATTCCGCTGATCCGCCGCGAACTCACCGCCGGTGGGACGCGTGGCGAGATTGTGATCGGCCAGCGCCTCGGCGTATTGCTGAATGAATGGGATGCCACTGGTGGGCTCGATCCTTTGCCTGCGGAAGCAGGAAAGCAATTATCAGCCATAGGACCCATGGTGGGTAAAGTCGCTTCCATAAGTCATGACGGCTACGCGGTCGAGACAATACTCGACCCGCCGGCTCAACCTTTCCTTCACGATCATCAGATTGACGGTACTCCGGTCCTGCCCGGCGTGATGGGAATCGAAGCATTTGCGGAAGCCGCTCTGTGCTTCCTTCCCGGATGGCGGATTGAGGCGATCGAAGACGTAAGCTTCCTCGCGCCGTTCAAGTTCTACAGAAGCGAGCCGCGCGTCGTTCGAATCGAGACAGACATTCGTCCCCAAGCAGATCGGTTGGTGGCAGATTGCCGGCTGATTGGCTACCGCTCTCTACCAAACTCTAAGGAGCCTCAAGCAACTACGCACTTCACGGCGTGTGTGCGGCTCACGAAACAAGCCGTCCAGACGCCAGCTGCGAGGGCAGTTGTCGCGCCGGCCGGGACCTGCATCGAAGCGGCTGATATCTATCGACTCTACTTCCATGGGCCTGCGTACCAGGTGGTGGAGAAGGCCTGGTGGGATGGAAATCACGTCACTGGTTTGCTGGCGAAGGGCTTGCCCGCCAACCACCATCCATCTGAGTTAGACACAGTCGTAGCGCCACGGTTGATCGAGCTTTGTTTCCAAACTGCCGGGGTCTGGGAGCTTGGCTTGCAGGGGCGGATGGGCCTGCCACAGCGCGTTCAGCAAGTCTCCCTGTTCCATACGCCGAATGTGGCCGACGGCCGTTTGTACGCCGTGGTTACTCCTGACGAAGTTCGAGGAAACTTCGACGCTGAAGTTTTGGACGAAAACGGAAACTGCTGCCTGCGTCTCAGTGGTTACCAGACAGTAGCTCTCTCCGATGGCATTGACAAAGAAGATCTGAAGAATCTACAGGCCATCATGTCAGGAGAGGGCGTTCTGGTGGCTTAGCGCACGTCTCGACAAGACCACGATTGTTTCACAAAGGCGTTTATGCAGAACGAATTCCAACGCGTTGCCATTATCAATCGCGGCGAAGCTGCCATGCGTTTCATCCACGCGGCACGGGAGTTCCGTCATGAGCACAGCGTACCACTTCGCACCATCGCACTCTTCACGGAGCCCGACCGCCGCTCGATGTTCGTCCGCGAAGCGGATGAGGCGGTGTTTCTCGGCGCCGCGCAATTCACCGATCCAGATACGCAAAGACCGAAGAATAGCTATCTCGACTACAAGCGGCTCGAACAGGCGCTTGCAGCCACGCGTGCAGATGCGGTCTGGGTGGGATGGGGTTTCGTGGCGGAACACGCCGCGTTCGCCGATCTGTGCCGAGAGATGGGGATTGTGTTTATCGGGCCTCCCGGAGATGTGACGCGCAGGCTTGGGGATAAGATCGCCGCCAAGCATCTGGCAGAACAATCAGAGATACCGGTTGCCCCTTGGAGCGGTGGACCTGTCGAAACGTTGCCGGATGCCTACTCGCACGCTGAGCGTTTGAGTTTCCCCTTGCTCATTAAAGCTACTGCGGGCGGAGGAGGTCGCGGGATTCGCCTCGTGAAGTCTGCCACCCAGTTACCCCAGGCCTTTGAGAGCGCCCGTGCCGAAGCATTTAAGGCGTTCGGAGACCCAACTGTATACCTCGAGCAAGTGGTGCAGCACGCGCGCCACATCGAGGTTCAGATTATCGCCGACCGCTACGGGACGACCTGGGCTGTGGGAGTGCGTGACTGCTCCATCCAGCGCCGGCATCAAAAAGTGTTCGAGGAAGCACCCTCTCCTGCGCTTTCTCAACAGGAGGATGAGGCGATACGCGATGCCGCGGTTCGTCTGAGCAGGGCCGCCGGCTACTGCAATGCCGGCACGGTGGAGTTCCTCTACGAACCGGAGACCCATCGCTTCTGGTTCATGGAGGTGAATACCCGTCTACAGGTTGAGCATCCAGTTACCGAGTGCACGACCGGTCTCGACCTCGTAAAACTTCAAATTCACGTTGCGCGTGGCGGTCGTCTGGAGGGGGAGTGCCCGCGCAGTACCGGTCACGCGATTGAAGTACGGCTGAATGCGGAGGACTGCGACAGCGGCTTTACCGCGGCTCCCGGTTTAATTGAGCGCTTTCGGATTGTGACAGGACCGGGTGTGCGGGTCGATACGGGTGTGGCCGAGGGTGAGAGCGTTCCGGCGGAGTTCGACTCCATGATCGCCAAGATCATCGCCTATGGTCAAAACCGAAGGGAAGCGCTGTCCCGTCTTCGGCGGGTGCTGCAGGATAGCGTCGTCGTCATTAAAGGTGGGGCGAGTAACAAAGCGTTTCTTCTGGAAATGCTAGACCGGAGTGAGGTACAGGATGGGAAAGTGGATATTGGATGGCTCGATCGCTTGGCAGCGGCCGGTGATCATCTCTCCCGCAAGCACGCCGACGTGGCTTTGGTGCAGGCTGCGATCGATGCTTACGATGCAGCATTGGCCGTGGAGCAAGCCCAGTTCTACGCATCCGCCGCCCGTGGCCGGCCATTGGTGCGCAGAGATACTGGCCGCACCTTAACGCTGCGTCATCGCGGACAGCACTATTTGATTAAGACCCATCGACTGAGTCCACAGGACTACAAAATCGAAGTAGACCAAGTACGAATCGAGGCGCACATTGACCGCCTGGGTCCGTTCGAATGCTGGCTCACCGCCTTCGGACATCGTTTCCACGTTGTGTCCATATCCCAAGGCATGAATTCCAGGATTGAAGTCGACGGCGTATCGCACCGAATCGATCGAGATGACGGGGGTGTGGTATATGCACCGGCTCCAGCCGTGGTCGTTTCGATTGCGGTGAAGCCCGGGGACACGGTGGCCGTTGGGGACCGGTTGGCCGTGCTCGAAGCCATGAAAATGGAAGCCCAGGTCGTTGCTCCATTCTCCGGCAAAGTCCGAAGTGTGATGACGATGCCGAATGTGCAGGTGGATACCGGAGCGCCACTGCTTCAAATCGAAGTCACCGGCGTCGATGAGACGATCGCCCCGCTGAACCGGGTAGTCTTTGGCGCTTCACAAAGTGCTTGCGACAACGGCCACGCTGCTGTTCCCCGATGCAGAGAAAGTCTCAAGGAACTCCGTCAACTGATGTTGGGTTTCGACATCGACCCAGCGGATTGTGCTCGCCAGCTTTCCACCTGGAGGAAGAACTGTCCTGCAGACAGCGACGAAATAAGAGAATCCGAGAACGAGATCCTTAATAGTTTCGTGGACTTATGTTCTCTGTTTCAACGCGAGCCAGAAGTGGGTCTTCGTACGACTGGGGAAGAGCCTAGCGCAGAGGCTTACCTTTTTTCCTATTTGCGCATGGTGGAGACAAATGGTGAAGGGCTACCTCCAGCCTTCGTCGACGCACTGAGGCGCGCCTTGGCCCATTATGGTGTACACACGCTGGACGGTTCCCCCAAACTGAAAGAGAGCCTGCTCTGGATCTGCAAGTCACACCAGCGAATGGAACAGCAATCGCAGTTCATTCTGGACATCCTCGAGCGCCGTCTGCGGCTCGTGAAAGGCAGGGAGTCGCTCCCCAACGGATCATTTCGGACACTCCTTGACCGCATGATCTCGATTACTCGTGAGCTCTATCCTTCGGTCAGCGATCTTGCCCGGGAAGTGCGCTATCGCTACTTCGACCAGCCTCTGTTTGAGCGGGCGAGAAGCAAAGTGTACGAGGAGGCGGAAGACCACCTTGCATATCTAGCAACATATCCCGACGCTGCCGACTGCCGCGCCAGGATCCGCTCGTTGATCGATTGTCCGCAACTTCTTGCGGGCCTGTTCGCCCGCCGGTTCTCCAGTGCTGATCTCGGCCTGCGTCTCAAGATGTTAGAGGTGCTTACCTCGAGGTACTACAAGACCCGGACTCTCCAGAACCTGAAGGCATCGGCAATGAACGGGCATTGTTATGTTTCCGCCGAATATGACCATGAGGGCAAACGGATTCACGTCTTCGCTGCCGATGCGGAATATAGCGCGCTTTCCACGGTGGCGAAGGTCCTGCTTTCCCTCGTAGCCGACGTGCCGGCTGATCACGATGTCGTCCTGGACTTTCACCTCTACTCCAACGACAAGCTGAGTGCCGCGGACACGACACAGATGGAACTAAACGCGCTGCTGAATCAGGTTGCTTTTCCTCGTTCGATCCGTCGCATCGTGGTGACAGTTGCCGGAACGAGTCAGGGTCAACGCGAGAACGGCATGCAGTACTTTACCTATCGCCCTAGTGATCATGGGTACTCGGAGGAGACTCTTTACCGCGGAGTGCATCCGATGATCGGCAAGCGGCTACATCTCTGGCGCCTGAGCAACTTCAAGATCGAGCGCCTGCCATCTGCCGCAGACGTCTATCTTCTACACGCCGTTGCCCGCGACAACCCTAAGGACGAGCGTTTGTTTGCGGCCGCGGAGGTTCGAGACGTGACTCCCGTGCGCGATGATGCCGGGCGCATCGTCCAGTTGCCACATCTGGAACGCATGTTTATGGAAGCGCTGGGCGCGATCCGGTTGTTCCAGTCGCGGCGCCGGCCCCAGGATCGCTTGTATTGGAACCGCGTGTTTCTATATGTCTGGCCTCCGCTCAATCTCAAGGCGGACGAATTGACTCATATTGTGCGGAAACTTGCACCCGAGACCGACGGCCTGGGCCTGGAGCAGGTTGTAGTGCGTGCGTGCATTCCTAATCCCGCCACCGGGGAATTGCGCGACATGGTGGTGCGCATCTCAAGCCCGGTCGGCAGTGGCTTGCTGATCACATTCCGGCCCGCCGACAAGCTGCTCCCGCTCAAACCGTTAACCGCGTACGATCAAAAAGTGATTCGTGTCCGCCAGCGTGGAATGATATATCCGTACGAGATCGTCAAGATGCTCACTCCGCCTCTGGAAGAGACACGATCGGAATTTCCTCCAGGGGATTTTGTGGAGCACGATCTTGACGCCGAAGGGCGGCTGGTCCCAGTCAATCGTCCCTATGGTCAGAACAAAGCAAACGTCATTGTTGGGGTGATCCGCAATTACACGAGCCGATACCCCGAGGGTATGATGCGCGTTCTGCTGCTGGGAGACCCCAGTAAAGACCTGGGAGCGCTCGCCGAGGCGGAGTGCCGACTTATCATTGGCGCGCTGGATCTAGCCGAGGAAAAAGGTATCCCGGCGGAGTGGTTCCCGATCTCAGCTGGAGCGAAGATCTCGATGGACAGCGGCGTCGAGAATATGGACTGGATCGCCCGGGTCTTGCGCAAGCTGGTGCAGTTCACTCAAGCAGGCGGTGAAGTGAACCTCCTTATTAATGGGATCAACGTGGGAGCACAACCATACTGGAACGCCGAGGCCACCATGCTGATGCACACTCGCGGCATTCTGGTGATGACTCCGAAGGCATCGATGGTACTTACTGGTAAGCGCGCACTCGACTACTCGGGCGGCATCTCGGCGGAAGACAATCAAGGCATTGGCGGCTACGACCGCATCATGGGTGTAAACGGCCAGGCACAATACTGGGCCCGCGACATCGACGAAGCATGTCACATCCTCTTTCGATACTACGAGCACACCTACATTTTGCCAGGGGAGAGGTTTCCCCGCAGGGCTGAAACAACCGATCCCGTCGACCGCGATGTGCAGAGCTATCCCCACAACACGAATGGAGAGGAAGGGTTCGCGCGGGTTGGGGAGATCTTGTCGAACGAGACGAATCCCGGACGGAAGAGACCCTTCGACATTCGCAGAGTAATGATGGCAACCATAGACCAGGACCACGCGCCCCTGGAGCGCTGGGCCGGGATGCGAGCGGCAGAAACCGCGGTGGTCTGGGATGCCCATCTTGGTGGGTACCCGGTGTGTCTTATCGGTATCGAGTCTCGCTCGGTACCGCGCATGGGATTTGTCCCCGCCGACGGACCCGACCAATGGTGCGCGGGAACGCTCTTTCCACAGTCTTCTAAGAAGGTGGCGCGTGCCATCAATGCTGCCAGCGGCAATCGCCCGGTTGTGGTTTTGGCCAATTTATCAGGCTTCGATGGTTCGCCGGAGTCGATGCGGCGACTGCAACTTGAATACGGCGCAGAAATCGGCAGGGCCGTAGTGAACTTCAAGGGCCCTATCGTCTTCTGTGTAATCTCGAGGTATCACGGCGGCGCGTACGTCGTGTTCTCGCGGGCGCTGAACGACCAGCTCGAGGTGTCTGCCCTGGAGGGTACGTACGCCTCGGTCATTGGCGGCGCTCCTGCTGCGGCGGTTGTCTTCGCCGGTGAGGTTGAGGCCCGCACTCGCAAAGATGAGCGGCTCCAGGCCTTGAATCAGGCAATGCTTCAGGCCGACGGCGTAGAGAAAGGACGGCTGCGTGCCCAGTGGAATGAACTTTTCAAAGTCGTATATTCCGAGAAGTTAGGTGAAATGGCCGGCGAGTTTGACAACATCCACAGTGTGCACCGAGCGCTCAGCGTGGGCGCATTGAAGCATATTATTCCGCCCGCGAACCTGCGCCAGTATCTCATCCATGCCGTGGAACGCGGGATGAGAAGCGAGGAGAAGGTATGGGGGAAGGCAAAACTCGAGTTCGTGGAAGCGGCCTAGTCACGGCAGAAGGGTTCGTGGAAAAGGCCGAGTCCGGAGCGGACGCTTCAATGAGCGTCTACTGGCTGGAGCAGAGTGACGCCGATGTGCCAGCAGAAAATCAATGGCTGAGCGCGGGAGAAATCCTTTCCCTTGGCCGCATGCGTTTTGCGAAACGTCGCAACGACTGGCGGTTAGGTCGCTGGACGGCGAAACGCGCGCTGGCTGCCTGCCTTAATGTGCCGTGCGATCTTCTCGCCCTTGCGAACATAGAAATACGAGCCGCGGCGTCGGGGGCACCCGAGGTATTTCTGTTCAACCAAACAGCTCCTGTCACTATTTCACTCAGCCACCGTGCCGGTACCGCGATGTGTGCGATTGCGCAGTCCGGGCCTGGCATCGGCTGTGATCTGGAAGTGATCGAGCCGCGCAGCAATGCCTTCATCGCCGATTACCTCACGGCCCGCGAACAGGTACTCGTTGAGCGAACAATCGGGGAGGAACGGGCATTGCTAGTGACTCTGCTGTGGAGTGCGAAAGAGAGCGCCCTCAAAGCGCTGCACGTAGGTCTTCGGCTCGACACCAACTGTATGGATGTCAGCTTCATCGATGGAATGCTGCCACACACCGAGCAGTCTCGACAGGACATACCTCTTGTTCTTATGGGAGACGTTGATCTCGATCGGTGGCGTCCCCTGCGCGTCCGTTATTCTGGCGAGCAAGTCTTCTGCGGCTGGTGGCGACGTCAGGGCGGCATGGTGCGGACTCTCGTCCGGGCTCTACCCCTCCGCTCGCCGATCGAGTCACTTCCCGTATCTCCGGGAAAATGCCCTCTTTCGTCGCAAGATTTGCACTGTTGGCAGCGAATAAATTGATACAGAATGGCTCTCGGCAATGGCGACTTTCCCGTTGAGCAGAAGTCGCACGACTTCGCTGGTGTTGCCGCTATGGAGTGAAGAGTGGACTGGGGGATAATTCGGCGAGAAACGCACCCCGAAGACCTGGCAGTGCCGCCATATTCCAGCAAAATCGAGCGCCGCCGAGTCGGCGAAATCCTCTCGCTTCCCCGATCGAGTTACTTGCCCGGAGAATCTCGCTGCTTGGAATGCGCCGGAGCGCAGCATCTCGGGCATCGCCCTCGCCTGTCGCTTCGCTAAGTACTCAAGTTCGTAAATACGATGACGTATAATTAACGACTGTGTAGCCAGGTAGCCAATTAGGCTTGTACTTGGAGGATCCACTCCGTGCCAAGATCAAGCCCATTC
>Ga0070732_10000226_pt1 | contig 41601 bp, 21 predicted proteins | sample Coa_R1_5_FD_66449 | JGI IMG/M metagenome (GOLD analysis project Ga0070732, IMG submission 66449) | Surface soil microbial communities from Centralia Pennsylvania, which are recovering from an underground coalmine fire - Coalmine... | ecosystem: Environmental > Terrestrial > Soil > Unclassified ... | reverse complement strand
CAGCTCGCGGCCGACCTGCTGGGGCGTCACCGACCGATCGCGGTACGGCAGGATCGTCGGCCGCGGGAAGATCTTCAGGCCCTTGATCTTCGACAGCTCCGTGATGATGTCCTCGGTGATCCCGTCGCGGAAGTACTCGTCTTCCTTCACGCCGCTCAGGTTTTCGAAGTACAGGACGGCGATCGAGGTCGCCGTCTTGGCGGCGTGGGGCCGGGTGTCCCCGGAGTCCGCAGCATGCCGGTGCCCGGAATCCAGATCGCGTTTGAGACGTACCAGATCCGTCTTGAGCTCGGTCGCCGTTTGGTAGCGGAGGTTGCGATCCTTCTCGAGCGCCTTATCGAGCAGGCGCACGAAGTCGGCCGGGATGCCCGGGACGACTTGAGCGATCGGTACGGGGTCGCGATTGAGGATCGCGTCGAACACCACCGCCGACGCCTCGCCGGGAAACGGCAGGACGCCGGTCGCCATCTGATAGAGGACCGTGCCGAGCGAGAACAGGTCCGTGCGTGCGTCGGTCAGCTGCCCACGGGCCTGCTCCGGCGACATGTAGGCCACGGTACCCATCGTCGTCCCCGGCGTGGTCAAGAACTCGCCGGCCTGGGTGACGGCGGCCGGATTCGTGCCGGGGCGCGCCGTGTCGATCTTGGCCAGCCCGAAATCGAGGATCTTCACCTGCGCGCGCGTGTTCACGAAGATGTTCGCGGGCTTGATGTCGCGATGGACGATGCCCTTGGCGTGCGCCGACTCGAGCGCATCGGCGATCTGAATCGCCGTCTGCACGAGCGGACCCATGTCGAACCGCTTGGTGATCAGCTCTGCCAGCGACTGCCCCTCGAGCAGCTCCATCACGATGAAGTGCTCGCCCTCCTGCTGGTCGATCGCGTAGACGGTGCAGATGCCCGGATGGTTGAGAGCCGAGGCGGCCCGCGCCTCGCGTTGAAATCGCTCGAGCGCCTGTGGATCTCGGCCGAGCTCGGGCGGCAGAAACTTCAGCGCCACGCGGCGGCCGAGCTGCGTGTCCTCGGCTTCGTACACGACGCCCATGCCGCCGGCGCCGAGGGACCGGAGGACGTCGTAGTGGGACACGCGTTTCCCGACCATGAATTCACGAGGATAGACGATCTGTGCCGTCGGCGCTCGACCGACAGGCCGATTATCGCCGCTACCGGACTCCCTTAATCAGCACGATGTCGGCCAGCGCCGTTTCCCGCGTGATCGCCGGGCGCTTGCCGTCGGGCGACCACGAGCGGTCGCCGATCGACGAGCGTCACGCCGGGCCGTTGACCGATGTATGCTCCCTGGCATGAACATTCTCCGAGTGATATCGGTCGCCGTGCTGCTGCTGGTTGCGGCGCCCGCGGGCGCGCAAACTGGCTGGTTTCAGCCCGCGTTGCTCGAGAAGCCAGAGGTGCGCTCGGCCCTGCAATCGGTGGACGACCGCGCGGCCGGCATCGTGGACGAGTGGATCCAGCTGGTGCAGATCCCTGCCCCGTCCGGCAAAGAGCAGGCGCGCGCGCAGTACATCCGCGCGGAAATGCAGAAGCTCGGCCTGACCGAGATTCGAGTGGACGACATGGGCAACGTGAGCGGCGTTCGCAAGGGCACGGGCGGAGGCCCGTCCGTCGTGTTCGCCGCGCACATGGACACCGTCTTCCCCGACGGGACCGACGTGAAGGTCACGCGTGACGGAGACACCCTGCGCGGGCCCGGCATTGGGGACGACGCGTCGAACCTCATGGCCACGCTCGAGATGTTCCGCGCGCTCAATCGCGGCGGCGTCCAGACCCGGGGCGACCTCATCTTTCTCGCGTCCGTGCAGGAAGAGGTGGGGCTCGTCGGCGCGAAGCACTGGCTCGAGACGAGCGGCTACAAGCCCGGGATGTTCGTGGCCGTCGATCTGTCCGCCAACCAGGTCTGGTACGGCGCGCTGCGCATCACGCAGCTCAAGTTCTTCTACACGTCTCCCGGCGCGCACACGATGGAGAGCCGCGGTGGACCGAGTCCGGCGAAGGCCGTCGCCAAGGCGATCACCGCGCTCTATGACATCGCTCTGCCACCCATCGCTCCGGGGCTGGACACGTTCAAGCTGCCCGTCCTGAACGTCGGCATGCTCGGCGGTGGAACCGTCGTCAACGCCGTGCCGCGCGAGGCGTGGTTCACGGTGGACCTGCGTTCGCTGGACACGCCGACGCAGGACCGGCTCCAGGAGGCCGTGGTCTCCACGGCGCGCCGGATCGCCGAAGCGGAAGGCGTCGGCTTTCGACTCGAGCAGAAGATGGGCATCGACTACTCGCACGCCCGGTCGCAGAGCGAGCGGCTGAACGACCCGGTCGTACAGACGGCGATCGCGACGAGCAACTACTTCCGAAAACTGGGCACACCTGCCATCGTGCCCGCCGACGTGGGCTCGACCGATGCCAACATCGCGGTGAGCATGGGTATTCCAGCGGTCGCCGTCGGCGCGTGTCTGGAACAGATGCCGCACCGGCTCGAGGAATCCGCCGAGGCCAGCAGCATCGTGCGCGGCGTCAAGTCCCTTACCGCGCTGGCCCTCGCCTTGACGACGCACTGACCTCGGATTACGTGCGAACCTGGGTCTCTTAGAATCAGTCACCGAAATAGTTCAACGTGCAATGGCGTGCAGTTGCCCGATGAGGGAGGGATCGAGGATCTGCAAGAACGAACCGAGTGAAGGAGGCGCGATGCGACGTTTCGGCTACGGCCTTGTGTTGATGACGGTACTGGCGGGCGCGAATGGGTGCCAGGCGCCAGCTGAGCCTCCAAGGCCCACGGTCACGGCCCTGGGCTCGGACGGCGATCAGGATGTCCCGGACCTGACCATCCGCCAAGTCAGTTTAAAGGCCGGTGAGACACTGCTCGTCTCGTGTAATGACGAAGGCGGCGACGCCGTGGTCGCGTGGGGCGGTACGTCCCTGCATCAAGACGTCGTCAAGGGCGGAAGCGGGTTCTTTACGTATGTCTTTACCCTTTACAGTGCCAATGGTGGCACCGGCGACATCGTCGCGTCGCACGCGTCGCGTGACGACCTCTCCATCAACGCCTACTCCATCACGAATCTCGCGCCATCGGCGCTCGACAAGACCGCAGCCGCTCAGGGCATGAGCACAAGTCCTTCGTCGGGAGCCACGGCCCCGACCAGCCGCGCTCACGAGTTCCTGTGGGGAACGATCGGGTATGCCAGCAACGAAAAGGCGGTCGGCACCTGGAGCGACGGGTTCACGTCTGGCGCACAGTACACGAACACGGGCGGCGGGATCGGCGGAGTCGAGGATGGCTACAAGACGGTGTCCACGACCGGTGCGTACGCGGCGACGAAGGCGGGTGTGGACAAGGATTCCTGGACGGCAGTGATTGCGACGTACGCCACAGCCGCCGGCCGTGGTCCGAATCGATAGACCGCCGAGCGCACGGCTCTCGGCCGCGGGGCGCACGTACGGCCAGCCTACCTGGACGCCGTCGCGCCCGCCGCCGTGCCGCACACCGGCAGGGCTAGCACCGGCGCCGCCGCCGCGATTGGCTTCAGATTGTTCTTGAGCAGGAGCGCGTTGAAAGCCACCAGGTCCGTCGCGTTGATCGCCCGCCAACTGGTGAGGGCCGAACGCAGATCGGTGCAGATGTTCCGCCAGGCCGCCAGCTTCGAAGGATTGGGCGGGATGTCCGACATGTCGATGACCTTGAGCTGGCCATTCATCGAGACGAGCACCGCGCCTTCTTCCGCCTCGACGCCGTTGATCACCGAAAAGCTCACTCCAGGCGCGCCGCCCCCTCGACCCCCGGTGAACGTCGTCGGACCGGCGAGCTGGGTGAGCTTGGCGGTGAAAGCTGCCGCGGCGTCGGCAACTTCCTTCGGCACATTGCCGCGGGTGACGTCCGCGATCGCCGCACGCATCGCCGCGATCTGCTGGAACCCATCCCAGGACGTGCGCGTGCCGTCGTAGAGCTTCATCTGCAAGTCGTGTAAGGCGGCAAGATCGGCCGCCGTCGCGCGCGATCCAGGATCGTTCTTCACCGTGACCGTCTGGGTGAGGATCTTGCCGTCCACGTTCATCCGGAGCGTGTACACACCGGGGATGACGAGCGGACCTTCACCGCCCCAGTGCGTGTCGCCGGGAACGGCCCCGGTCACGTGGGCCATGTAATGAATGAACGCCGGCGGCATCTCGTAGCGGACATCCCAGTTGATACGGTGCATGCCGGCGCCAGTCGCGAGCGGCTGTGGCACGTAGATCCACTCATCTGGCACGGGCGGCGGCGGTTCCGGAATCGGCGGGATCGGATCGCTGGCGTAGTGACGCACCAACGTCCCTGCAGCATCGAGCACATCAATCGCTATGTGTTTTGCGGGCGCGCTGAGATTGTAGTCAATCACCGCGCCCAGCGGCGGATTGTCGCCGTGCGGCATCTCCGGCGGGAACGGCGTGCCGGTGTTGATGTTACGCCGCACGCGAATCGCGTCGCCGGGCTTGAAGAGATGCGCCGGCTCGGACGCGGTCGCCGGTGTGATCTGACGGAGCGGAGAGATGTCGTCGAGAATCCAGATGCTCCGCCCGTACGTCGCCACCACCAGGTCGTTGTCCTTGACGACGATGTCGCGATACGAGGTGTTGGGCAGGTTCAGCATCAACGACTGCCAGTTGTCGCCATCGTCGAAACTGACATACATGCCGCTCTCGGTGCCCGCGAACAGCAGGCCGGCCTTCTTGGTGTCCGCGCGAATGACGCGGGAGTAGCTCCCGCTCACTTCGCCGGTCGGCAAGCCGTTGACGATCTTCGTCCAGGTCTTGCCATAGTCGTGCGTGCGATAGAACGCCGGAGTGTTCACCGCGATGCCGCGGTTGATCGCAATGTACGCCGCTCCCGCATCGTGATACGACGCATCGATCGCGGCGATCGCCGCGATCGCGCCGCCGCGACCTCCTCCGCCACCTGCAGCAACCCCGCCCGCAACCGGCTCAGGCGGCGCGGCTTCGGTCCACGCGAGGCCGTGGTTCCTGGTCACCTGGACCCGTCCGTTGCTCATCCCCACCCACATCACGCCCGGCGCCACGTTCGAGGTGGTGATGGAAGTGATCGTCCCGCCGAGATCCGGCGAGATGCGCTTCCAATTCACGGCGCCGTCTGTCGTTGAGTAGAGGTACTGAAACCCGAGAAGCAACTCGTGCGGATCGGCGCGCGAGAAGATCATCGGCTGGTCGTTGGTCCGCCGGAGGTTGAGGCTCGCGTCGACGTTGGGAGAGACATCGACCCACTGATTCGTGGGTTTGGTGACCTTCACGATGCCGTTCGTGGAGCCGGCCATGTACACGACGTTCGGGTTGAGCGGATCGGGCGCGACGAAGCCGTTCTCGTAGGCGGGGGTCGGATACCAATCGAGCATGGTCACCGCGCCGAGCTCGCCGCGACTTCGCACCGACACGGCGCAGGAGTCCTGCTCGCTGCCGTAGATCCAGTACGGCCATGAGTTGTCGACGCCGATGTGATAGATCTGCGCGGTCGGCTGGTTGTACCAGCTGCTCCACGCCAGCCCGCCATCGAGCGAGATGGTGCCGCCCTGGTCGTAGCCGAAGATCATCCGCTTGTCGTCGGTGGGATCGAGCCATCCCACCTGGGGGTCGTCGCCGCCCGGTGCGCCCTTGAAACCCGTGAACGTATTGCCGCCATCGCGTGAGACAAACGCCGCGGTGTTGAAGGTGTAGACGATGTCGAGGTTCTTGGTGTTGACGAAGACGCCGGACGTGTAGTTTCCCTGGCCGTTGGCGATGCGCGCGTCGCCGGCCGCGGTGCGATGCCACGAGGCGCCGCCGTCATCCGAGCGAAAGAGGCCGACCTGCGCAGGACCCACTACGAACATCCGCTGGGCATTGGTGTTCATCGCGACCGCCACGGTCAAGCGCCCTGTGAGGGGCGTGGGAAGGCCGCCGCCGGTGATCGGCTTCCACGTCAGTCCTTGATCGGTCGATTTGTACAGTCCGGTGCCGCTCGTCGCGGCAGGAGCCGTGGCCGTCGCCGCGCTGCCCGTGCCGCGGCTGGCACGCTGGATAGTGCTCGCCAGCACGACGTTGGGATGATCGTACGCCCACGACAGGCTCTGCGTGCCCGTGTTCGCATCGACCGCAAGCGTCTTGGTCCAGGTCTCACCGCCATCGGTGCTGCGATAGATCCCGCGCTGGTCACTGGCAGCGCGCGTGCTGCCCAGCACGCTCACGAGCAGGAGATTGGGGTCGTGTGGATCGACCAAGATGGCAGGGATCTGCCCGCTGTTCTCGAACCCCGGGAGGTGACGCCACGTCTTTCCGGCGTCCATGGACTTGTAGATGCCGTTGCCGTCACCCGTGCTTCCGGTGCCGACGTACACGATGTTGGGATCGGACGGCGCGACCTCGACGGACCCGATCGAGGAGACGTCCTTGATGCTGTCGAAGATCGGGTACCAGGTCGTCCCGGCGCTGGTGGTCTTCCAGACGCCGCCGAGCACCATGCCCATGTAGAAGACGCCCGGCTGACCGATCGCCCCCGACACCGCCGAGACGCGACCCGCGCGAAACGGCCCGACATTCCGCCACTTGAGGCCGCCGAGCAGCGTCGACGGAATCACGGGTGGGGCGGACGCCGCCGCACTGATTGTCACCACACCGGCCAGGGCGATCGTTCCGAATCGCCACAGAGAGGCAGCGCTGCGTGTCGTCATGATCGTCTCCGCCTGGAGGCAGGCTGGAGCATAGCGCGATGCCCGGCGATGGTCGATAGGCGGCGTCAGCGATGCGACGAACCGTGACCGACCGGGGGTAGAGTAGGACACTCGGACGAGGGTCTCCCGAGGGGCATCCGAATGAAGCCACGCAGGGCGATTGGGTTGGCGGCGTGCTCGATCGTGCTGGGTCTGGCGCTGACATACCTCTGTCGAGTTCACGCTGAACCGACAACCCCGCGCGAACGGTTGTTGATGGACTTCGGGTGGAAGTTCCATCTGGGCAACGAATGGGGCACCGGCGAAGGCCCGATCAACCTCGGCGTCGGCACCGGCCCGGCCAAACAGGATTTCAATGACAGCGCCTGGGCGACGATCGACCTGCCCCACGACTGGGCTGTGGCGCTCCCGTTCGACCCGAACGCTCCGGCCGATCACGGCTTCAAGCCGATTGGACCACGATTCCCCGAGAACGACATCGGCTGGTATCGCCGTACCTTCACGCTGCCTGCGGGCGACGAGGGACAACGCATCTGGATCGAATTTGGCGGCGTGTATCGCGACAGCCTGGTCTACGTGAATGGCTGCCTCGTCGGGCGACATACGAGGGGATACAGCTCATTTCGCTACGACATCTCCGACGTCGTGAAGTACGGCGCGAGCAACTCTGTGGCCGTGCGCGTGGATGCCTCCGGTTTCGAAGGCTGGTTCTATGAAGGCGCGGGCATCTATCGCCATGTGTGGCTGGTCAAGACCGCGCCAGTCGCCGTGGCGCCCGACGGGACGTTTGTGTACAGCCGGTTCGCACACAACGTCCCCAGCGGACCCGCAGAGATCGACATCGAAACCCGGCTGACGAACGCGTCGAGTGATTCAGCCGACGCCCAGGTGGATTACGCGATCCTCGATCCCGGCGGAACGAGAGTGGCCTCGGGGCGCACGGCCGCGACGATCCCATCGTCGACCACTCGCGAACTGACACGGACACTCTCCGTCGCGGCACCGGTCCTCTGGTCGCCGCACACACCGCGGCTCTACACGCTGGTGACGACCGTCGCGGTGGCCGGGCAGCCAACCGATCATGTCGACACGCCATTCGGCATCCGCACGCTGGCGTTCGATCCCGACCGAGGCTTTCTGCTGAATGGCCAGGCGTACGTGATCGAGGGCACGGCCGATCACCAGGACCATGCGGGCGTGGGCTCGGCACTGCCCGACGCCTTGCAATCCTTCCGGATCCGCGCCCTGAAAGACATGGGCTCCAACGCGATCCGCACCGCGCACCACGAGCCGACCGAAGAGCTGCTCGACGCGTGCGACCGCCTCGGCCTGTTGGTGCTGGACGAAAGCCGGGTGTTCGCCAGCGACGCGCAGGACCTCCAGCTGCTCGAACAGCAGATTCGCCGCGACCGCAACCATGCGAGCGTGTTCCTCTGGTCGCTGGGCAACGAGGAGCCGCTTCAGACCTCGCCGATCGCGGCGCGTGTGGCCCGAACGATGCAGACGCTGGTGCATCAGCTCGACCCGAGCCGGCAGGTGACGTATGCCGCGAGCGTGGGCAATGACTTCCGCGGCGTGAACAGCGTCATCGACGTCCGCGGCTGGAATTACCACACTGGCGCGGCGATGGACGCGTACCACGCCGCTCATCCGCGACAGCCGAACCTCGGGACGGAAACGGCGAGCACGATCACCACCCGCGGGATCTACGCGGTGGACCAGACGAGGGGCTATCAGTCCGCCTACGACGACGTCGTGAACCGGCGGCCGGGAGTGGATACTGCCGAATCCTGGTGGACCTACTTCGCCGCGCGTCCCTGGCTGTCCGGTGGATTCGCCTGGACCGGATTCGACTACCGCGGCGAGAACGCATGGCCCGACGTCAATGCGCATTACGGCATCATGGATATGGCCGGATTCCCGAAGGACAATTACTTCTATTACCAGTCCTGGTGGAGCGACAAGAGCGTCCTCCACCTCTTGCCTCACTGGAACTGGACCGGGCGTGAAGGCGAGAACATCGACGTCCGCTGCTTCAGCAACTGGGACGCGGTCGAGCTGTACCTGAACGGCGCCAGTCTCGGTCGAAAGGCGATGCCGAGGAATTCACACCTGCAATGGATAGTGCCGTATGCTCCCGGCACGCTCATGGCCAGGGGATACAAGAAGGACCGAGTCATGGCCGAGGAGAGCATTGAGACGACCGGTGCTCCCGCAGCCCTCCAACTCGTGCCCGACCGCACGCTTATCAATTCCGACGGCGAAGATCTCAGCATCGTCAGCGTCAGCGTCACCGATGCGCAAGGCCGGATTGTGCCCGTCGCCGACACTCTCGTCAGATTTGAGATCGGCGGACCCGGAAAGATCATCGGCGTGGGCAACGGCGACCCGAGTTCGCACGAGCCGGACGTGTACCTGAGTTACTCGCTCGACAAAGTGATCCCGCTCAACGACTGGCGCATGCGGATCGTTTCGGACACCAAAGGGCGGCCGGAGATTGCCGAACACTTTTCTGACGCAGACTGGGACCGGCACGATGTCAACACGGACACCGGCCCCTTACGCCCAAACACGTCCGCCGTGTTTCGCGCCCATCTCCAGCTCACCGGCGACGATCTCACTCACGACCGGCTCCTGTTGCAATTCGGCATGATTGACGACGACGGGTGGGTCTATCTGAACGGCGCACTCGTCGGCGAATCGCACGATTGGCGTGCGTCGCCGGCGTTCGACATCCGGAGGTTCGTTCACGCGGGCGACAATGCCGTGGCCGTGGCGGTGCATAACGGCGATGGCCCCGGCGGCATCAACAAAGGCGTCAGTCTCAGTGTCGCCAGCAAGACCATCGCCGCGGACTGGAAGCGCCGTGTCTTCAACGGTCTCGCGCAAGTGATCGTCCAGGCCGGCTCAGCGCCGGGCGAAATCCGGCTGACGGCGCGTGCGGACGGGTTGGCCGCCAAGACCGTTGTCGTGCGGGCCAGCGGCACTCCTCCACGCTCGCGAGTTATTCGATAGAAGAGATTCCAAGGACCGCGCTCACGCCGATCCCGCGCTAGGGCAAGCGAGCCACCTCCCACTCTTCTACTCCACCCGAAACAACTCGAAACAGAGGGTGCGTTTCCGGTCTCGTCCCTCGCGGCAATCTGGCCAGCTGCCCTCGGCTCCGCCGCGCCAGTTTCCTCTTGAGGTGCCGCCACTCATACCGCACCTGCCCAGCGGTCACCGGAATCGGGCCGGCACGCCTGCCAGAACCAATCTTTCGCCGGTTGAAACGATACCCACGTCGGCACGCCTCCTCATGTACGGCCTCCAGGTACCTGTTGATGCAGGCCCGCGGCGCAGGGGCGTGCCGGAAGCGGGCCAGCTGCGGGTGTTTCGTGTAGCCCTTGGTGTGGCCCGTCAACACGGCCTTGGCCAGCAGAGCTTCACGCCACAGCGCAACCAAACCGCGCCCGTCAAGGTACTTCGGATGCAAGGTCCACAGCCGCATCTGGACCCGGTACGTTCCCGAATCATCGTCCGACTGTCAACCCGGAGTGCTCGAGTGTGACGGCTGATCAATCGCGGCGGATCGCGGGGCACGTCTGGGTGTCTAATGGCGCGATGCGGATGCTGTCGCTCGTTACGGCCGCGCTCGTGGCCGGCAGTCTCGCCGAGGCTGGACAGCGTTCGGGTGGTCCGCCGGTGCTGGAAGCACCCCGGGGGACTGGCGCCATCAGTGGCGTGGTCACGGACGCCACAACCGGCCGCCCTCTCGAGGGCGCCATGGTGTCGCTCGGTGTGACGACCGGAGGCCCGGTCATCCTGACGCTGCCGCGCGTCGTGACCGACCCGAAGGGGCGGTTTCTCTTTCGCGATCTCGGGCCATCGACGAAGTACTACCTTCGCGCCGCACATGTGGGCTACGCGCCTGCTCGTTTCGGCTCGTCCGGACCTGGCGTTCCGCAGAACCGCTTTTCAGACCTCGAGATCATGACGACGGACGACGTCGTGACCATCACCGTTGCCGCGGACCAGTGGGTCAGCGATCTCCAGGTTCCCCTCTGGCGGCTCGGCAGCATCACTGGCCGCGTGCTCGACGAGCGTGGTGAACCGGTCGTCGGTGCCGCGGTGCGCGGTTTCAGCTCGGCATGGGTAGCCGGTCGCACTCAATTCGTCGGCACCGATGTCGCCACCACCGACGATCGGGGCGAGTATCGTCTCGCCAACTTGATGCCCGGCAAGTACGCCGTCTCGGTGTTGTCGGTGCAGTCGACGGTGCTCAACTCGACGCCGGAAGGCGTGCAAAAGCGCGCCGTGGGCGAACTCTCGCGTTCTTCTAGTGGATCGAATGCCGGTTTGCCCGCGGTCGACGTCGACGGGACGCACCGATTGGCCCTCAGCAACTTCGCCACGCCTCCCCCGCCAAGTGCCACCGCGCCGCGGGCGTATGCCGCACAGTTTTATCCGGGCACACCGTCCATGGCGAATGCGCAGCGGGTCGAGATGACGTACGGCGCTTCTCGGCGCGGCGTGGATTTTCAATTGCAACCGGTTCCGGCTGTGCGGGTTTCGGGTCGGGTCATCCTTGGGGAAGGGGGCGCGGACGATGCATCGTCGCTCCTGTTGCGCCTGATGCCGGCCGGCGGCGAATCGCTGGGTATCGGCTCCGAAGTCGCCACCACCATCGTGGAGCGCGACGGGTCGTTCACCTTTCTCAACGTGCCGTCCGGCGACTACACGATTCTTGCGCAGGCGGTCTTTGGAGAATTGACGAGCGGCAATGGCGAGTTGTCGCTGCCAGAGGCGCCGGGGTTTTCCTCCGGTGTGCAGGTGTCGATGGGCAACCGCCTGCCAGGCCTGAGCTATTCGAGTCATACCGGCAAGGCGAGGATGTGGGGCCGCGCCAGCGTGGCGGTCGGCGCAAGCAACGTGACCGATCTGGTCGTGCCCATGCATCCGGCGGTCACGGTTCGCGGGCACATCGCCGTGGCCGCGGACGGACCGGGGCCGCGTCTGTCGGACACGTTCCTCGGCGCGCAGCCAGCCAACGGCGACCCCTCGCTGGGCCGCATCGCGTTATACCTCGAACTCAACGGTGAGACTCCATTCACGCTCGAAGGGCTCGGTCCCGGGACGTACCTGATCGGCGCGCCGTCGCCCTCCGGTCGATTCGTCGTGGCCTCGGTCACGGCCGCTGGCCGGGAGGTCCGGGACACCGGCCTCGATACCTCTGAGGGCCGTGACATCAACGACGTCGTCGTCATACTCACCACGAATGTCGCGTCCATTCAAGGCACCGTGCGGGGCGATGGCGCGGCTGGCGCGGCCGTCATCGTGTTTCCCGTCGAGCACGCGCGCTGGGTCGACTATGGCGGAGACCCGATCCTGATCAGGTCGAAGGCGGCTGACAACACCGGAGCGTTTTTCCTGAAAGGCCTTCCGGAGGGCGACTACTTCGCCGTTGCCGTCGATCGCTCGCAGCACGACGCATGGACCGACCCGACGTTCCTCGACGCGGCCTCGGCTGTCGCGACGCGTGTCGCGCTCAAGTGGGGCGAAAAGAAGCCTCTCGATCTCCAAGTCAGCAAAGTGGTCGTGAAATGAAGGCCGGCTGGATGGTCGGCCTCATTCTGTCGCTCCCACCGCTGACGCCGTTCGCGCAGCAGATCGTCCCGTCCCGGGACGCACCCGCGCCGACACCGACGGCGGGCACGGCGTCGATCGCCGGCACGGTTGTCGACGACCAGGAGCCGGCGGTCCCCGTGCGGCGTGCGGTGGTGACCGCCGCGGGACCTGCGCTCGTTCCGAGCCGGAGCGCTATTGCCGACGACGAGGGCAGGTTCGCGATTGACCGACTGCCGGCCGGACGATTCACCATCAGCGTCAGCCGCGCGTCGTTCATCACGTCCATCTACGGCGCCAAGCGACCGGGCAAACCCGGCACGTCCCTCGTCGTGGCCGCCGGGCAGCGCGTGACCGACGTTGTCGTGAAGCTCTGGCGCGGCGCGGTCATTGCCGGCGTTGTGCGGGCCGAGGACGGCCAGCCGGCCGAGGACCTGCCGGTACGCGTCATTGCGGCGCATCAGACGACCGAGCCCGGGATCTTCACGCTCGACAGCAACGGCGTCACGACGAATGACGCCGGCGAGTTCAGGATCTTCGGCCTTCCGCCCGGCTCCTACTTGCTGTGCGTGACGCCGCCGGCGCTTCGGGGCATGTCGCCGACCGCGATGAGCGAAGCGGAAATGGACGCAGCCCTCGCCGTGTTGCGCACGCGCGCGCCGGCGTCACAAAGCGGCCGCCGGGCACCCCCAGCAGCGGCGCCGGTGGCCACGTCGCGGCCATTCACGTACGCGCCGATCTATTTTCCGGGCACGGCGAACATGAGCCAAGCGGCAGCCATCACGCTCGCGCCCGGGCAAGTCCTCGAGAACATCGATCTCACATTGCAACGAGTCGCCACGGCATCGGTCAGCGGTACCGTGACGCTCGCCGATGGCCGCGCGGCTCCGCGCGCGCAGATACAGATCGTGCTGACGCCACCGGACGGCTACCGGCTGGACGCGCCCGCCGGCTACGCGCCAGACGCGCCCCAACAGGCGGGGGCGACGTCGGCGGCCGACGGCGCTTTCCGTCTTCCTGCCATCGGCCCTGGCGACTACACGCTGACGGTCAAAGCCACGCCGCCCGGCGTCGTCGTCGACAGTCCGACTGGTGGCCCGGCGCTGTGGAGCGAGACGAAGCTCTCCGTCGGCAGCAACGACATCACCGGCTTGACGTTGCGCCTCGAGGCCGGGCCTGCTTTGTCCGGCCGAATCGCGTTCGCCGAGGGCACGTTAAAACCGCCCGCAGATCTGACGCAATGGCGCGTCTCGCTCGTCACGCCCGCGTCGCTGACGAGTCGAGGGCCCGCTCTTGGCGCCAGGTTGACCACGGTGCCGCCGGTCGCGCTTCACGCCGATGGGACGTTCGAGATTCCTGGCATTCCGCCCGGCGCGTATCTCTTCAGAGTGACCGGGTCTGGTCTTGGCGTCACAGGTTGGTGGGTTCGGTCAATGATGGCCGGCGATCGCGACTTGCTCGATCAGGTGATCGACGTTCGTCCCGGCAGTCCCTCGATGAACGTCGTGGTCTCGATGTCCGATCGGCACACCGAGTTGTCGGGGACTCTGCGCACATCAACCGGTCAACCCGGAGTCGACGTCTTCGTGATCGCGTTCCCGACGGACCGTACGCTGTGGGGTCAAGGCGCACGGCGGGTCCGCGCCGTCCGTCCGGGCGCCGACGGCCATTTCTCCATGCCGGACTTGCCGCCAGGCGACTACCTGCTCGGTGTCGTGACCGACATCGATCCAGAAGACTGGCAGAATCCTGCGCTCCTCGATCAGCTGGTGCCGACGTCGGTCACCGTCGCGATCGGCGAAGGCGAGAAGAAGGTGCAGGATCTTCAGCTGGGCCGGCAGACGACGCGGGCACAAAGGGCCCGCTAAGGAGAGATTGGAGGGGCTCATGAACCACTCAACCGTGTTCCGGCGCCTTGTTGTCGTCGGGATCGCCGCTCTAGGTCTCGTCACCACGCTCTTCGCCGCCGATGCGGCATGGAAGTGGAGCGGTTCGTTCGGCGACAAGACCGTCACGATGCTCATCATCGGCGACGTGCAGATCCACTCGCGTCGGACGGATCCCACCACGGCGTTGATGCACCTACGCGAAACGTTGAACCACGCGGACGTCGTCTATGCGAACCTCGAAGGCACGCTCGTCAAGTCGCAGGGCCCGAGAATCGACATTCCCGATAAGCCTGGCCGGACGCACCCCGGACCGGAAGGCGTGCTGGCCGCGCTCACGCCGAACAATGTGAGAGTGGTCGGCGTCGCGAACAATGTGGCCTACGGCCGCGACAACATCCTGCAGACGCTGAAGGTCCTCGATTCGCTGGGCGTGGCGCACACGGGCGCGGGCCGGAATATCGACGAGGCGCACACGCCCGCGATTGTCGAACGCAAAGGCGTCAAGGTCGGTTTCCTGCAGTACACCGCGCGCTGGTATCAGGACAAGGACCAGATCGCGACGCCCACGGAGGCGGGCATCGCGAAGATCTCATCGATCGACGGCATCACCATCGACCCCGCGGATGTCGAGCGCGTCACGAAGGACATCACGACACTGCGCTCGCAGGTCGATATCGTGGTCGTGTCGCATCACAATCGCGACGGCGCCACGAACGTTCAGTTCGGCTCGGTCAAACCGACCTCCGCGTCAAACGATCGAACCAGGCCCGAAGCGTATCAGCGCGCCTTCGCGCACCTGGCGATCGACGCGGGCGCCGACGTTGTCTTCGGTCACGGCACGCACACCATTCAGGGTGTCGAGGCGTATAAGGGGAGGCCGATTCTTTACGCGCTCGGCCATTCGAATTTCGATCAGCCCGGTTACGAAAACGCAAAGGATGGCCTGGTGGTCCGCGTCGTCATTCAGGGAACGAACATCCTGCGTGTCTCGTTCGTTCCGGTCACGCGCGACGACAAGAACGATGTGACCATGCTCGATCCCTCGTCGGCGGAAGGCGCGACGCTGGTGCAGATGGTGAGGGACCGTTCGTTCACGCCGCCGTCGTTGCGCATCGACGGACAGGAAGTCGTGATGCTGGAACAGGCCGCCACGAGGTCCAATAGCAGACGGTAGCTGCTCGCCGCGCCTGCTCGCCCGCACCTGCCCTGGGTTCCACTGTCGAGTGCCATGCTGATCGCGCCCTCCATCGGCGGTACCATTGCGCCATGCGACCCCTTCGATATTCCATCAACGTCACATTGGACGGGTGCTGCGATCATCGTGCGATGTCCGCGGACGAAGACATGCATCGTCACGCGGTCGAGAACCTCAACCAGGCCGATGCCCTCCTCTTTGGCCGCGTGACTTACGAAATGATGGAGGCAGCGTTTCGGTCGCCGGCGCCGATGGGAGCGAGGCCTGATTGGATGGAACCCTTTGCCCGGACGATCGACGCCGCTAAGAAGTACGTCGTGTCGAGCACCCTGGACCGGGTCGATTGGAACGCGGAGCTCGTGCGCGGGGATCTGGGGAAGGCCATTCAGCAGCTCAAGCGGGAGTCGGGTCACGGACTGCTTGTGGGAGGCGTGAAGCTCCCGCTGGCGTTGGCGGAGCTCGGGTTGATCGATGAGTACGAGTTCGTGGTGCAGCCCAGGCTCGCGGGCCATGGGCCGACGTTGTTCGCGGGGCTCACGACGCGTGTCGACCTAACACTCGTCAGCCGGATGGAGTTCGGCTCGGGGGCGGTGGCGATGCGGTATGAGCCGAGAAGGTAGCCATCGGGGGCCTACTCGCTCGAAAATCGGATCTGCGCACGGCCGCTATCGACATCGATAGTCGTGTCGTCAAGATCACTCAGCACCTTCTCAAAGTCCGACAGATCCAGCTTCGACAGGTCGCTCATGTTGATTCCTTGGTCGCGGAGCTGACGGAGGACCGCATCAGAGGCAATGTGCGGGATGGCCGCGCCCGACCCGAGCGTCAGGTATGATTCGGTGCGACCGGCGGACCCTCGTCGTGAATCGCCGTTGCCGGAGGTCCCATGCGTCGCCATCGAGTCCTCGTTTCGCTGCCCATCGCCCTTCTGCTCCTTTCCGCCGCGGGTTTCGGGCTGGCGGCGCGGCTGGTGCGCGCCCAGAGCGCTGATGCGCTCGCAGCGTCCGACCTTGCCGCACTCGCGTTTCGCAACATCGGCCCGGCGGCCATGAGCGGCCGTTTTGTCGACCTGGCGGTTGTCGAATCCGATCCGTACACGTTCTATGCCGCGAGCGCGACCGGCGGCATCTTCAAGACCACCGACAACGGTCTCACCTTTGCGCCCGTGTTCGAGCACGAAGCGGTGCACTCGATTGGCGCGATGGCGATCTTCCAGGCGGATCCGAAAGTCGTGTGGGTCGGTACGGGTGAGCGCGCGAACAGGCAGAGCAATTCCTGGGGCGACGGCATCTACAAATCAACGGACGCGGGCAAGACGTGGACGAACGTCGGCCTGCGCGACTCGCAACAAGTGGGCCGCATCGTCACGCATCCAACCAACCCCGATATCGTCTTCGTGGCTGCGATGGGCCACCTGTGGGGTTCCAACAAGGAACGCGGTCTGTATCGCACGATGGATGGCGGGCGCACGTGGCAGCCGGTGCTGCAGGTCAACGACGACACCGGCGTCGTGGACGTGGCCATGGATCCGTCCGACCCCTCGATTCTGTACGCCGCCGCGTACCAGCGACGCCGCGCGGCCTATGGCTTCAACGGCGGCGGTCCAGGCAGCGCGCTCTACAAGTCCACCGACGGCGGCAGCACGTGGACCAAGCTGACCGGCGCAGGGCTTCCCGCCGGCGAGTACGGCCGCATCGGCATTTCCATCTATCGAAAGAACCCGCGCATCGTCTACGTCTGCATCGAACAGGGCGAGAAGTACAACGCGTCAACGGCCTACATCGTCCCGAAGGGCGGCATCTACCGCTCCGAGGACAAGGGCGCGACATGGACGTTCATGAGCACGTGGAATCCTCGGCCGATGTATTCGAGCCAGATTACCGTCGATCCGAACGATGACCAGCGCATCTACATGGTCAGCTACAGCTTCTCGGACGACGGCGGAAGGACGTTCCGGCAGCCGGTCCAGTCGCTGCACGGCGACGACCGCTTCGTCTGGGTCGACCCGAAGGACTCGCGCCACGTGATCAAACTCGACGACGGCAGCGTGGGCGTCTCGTATGACCGGGGACTCAAATGGATGTTTGCTGCGGCCCTGCCGGTCAGCCAGTTCTACCGCATCGCGGTCGACAACGAACGGCCGTACAACGTGTACGGCGGCCTGCAGGACAACGGCTGCTGGATGGGCCCCAGCGCCACCTACCTGGCGAGCGGCATTCTCAACGACCAATGGAAGCGGCTGTGCGGCGGCGACGGCTTCTTCGCGATGCCGGATCCGACCGATTCGCGCGTAGTCTATGCCTCGTCGCAGTTTCTCGGTTTGCTGCGTAACGACACGCGCACGTGGCAGCAGCAGAACATCCGGCCGGGTAATCCGCAGGGCGCGATCGAAGATCGCCGCAACTTCGATGTGTACAACCAGGGCCTGCCCGATGCCGAGCTGCGCAACGCCATGGCGCCTGCCAACTGGGACGCGCCGTTCATCGTCTCGCCCCACGATCCCAAGACCCTCTATGCCGGCGAGCAGCACCTTTTCCGCAGCCGGGACCAAGGCGGGACGTGGGAGGACCTCGGCGACATGTCCATCGGCACCGATCGGCGGTCGCTCGCCATCATGGGTCGAAAAGTCTCCGACACGCTCTTGTCCGAAGATGACGGCGTGCCGTATTGGCCGACGATTTCGGCGCTCGCGGAGTCGCCGAAACGGCGCGGCCTCCTCTACGTGGGATCGGATGACGGCCGGCTGCGCGTATCGCGCGACGAAGGCAAGACCTGGACGGATGTGCAGGATCACCTGCCCGGCCTGCCGAAGCTGGCGTGGTTCGCGGGCATCGAGCCCTCGCGTTCCGCCGAGGGTGTCGTCTACGTGACCGTCGACAACCATCGCAGCGACGACTTCGCCAACTACGTGTACCGGTCTTCGGATTTCGGCAACACCTGGAGCTCAATCGTGGGCGACCTGCCGGCCGGCCGCATCGCGCGGACCATTCGCGAGGACCCGATCAACCCGTCCCTGCTCTACCTCGGCACAGAATTCGGATTGTTCGTGACGATTGACGGCGGGCGCCACTGGGTGTCGTTCCGGAACAATTTGCCGACCGTGCCGGTGAACGACCTCCTCGTCCATCCGCGCGACAACGACCTTGTGCTCGGCACGCACGGGCGTGGCGTTTGGATCCTCGACTCGGCCAGCGCGCTCCAGGAGCTCACGCCGGCCGTGGTGGCGTCGCCGGCGGAGCTTTTTACGCCGAAGGCCGCCCTTGAGATTCGGTACGCCAGCCTCCTCGCGCACACCGGCGACGTGTTCTATCGCGGTGACAATCCCGCGCCGGGCGGTGCGATTGACTATTGGCTCGGCGCGCCAGCCTCGAGCGTGACGATCTCGATTCTCGCTGCCGGCGGCGTTGAGGTGGCGCGCGTGCTACCGACCAACCACCGCGGCGTCAACCGCGTCATGTGGAACTTGCGCGCCGCGGACATCACGCCGACCGGGGTTGCGGGCCCGGCGCCACCTGCGGCGCCTCAAGGCCGCGGGCGCGGCCGCGGCAACGCGAACACACTGATGGGACCGTGGGTCGCCCCGGGCACCTACACCGTACGCCTCACCGTCAACGGCCAGACACAGGAGAAGGTCCTCGCGGTTCAGGACGACCCGCGGATTGATGTCACGCCCGCGGATCGGAAACAGTGGGTGGACACCCAAGCGGCCATTGTCGATTTGTGGAAGCGCGCGGCCGCGCTCAACGCCGCGCGCGGTCGTGGATCCGCGGGCACGACGAGCAACGCCGACGCCCGTGTGGCGACCGATGTGCAGCAGCGCCTCAGCAGCCTCTACGCTGAAGTCGGTAACTGGACCGGGCGGGCGACCACCGATCAGCTCTCGCAGCTCAGCTACTATCGGACCATCGTCGAGCGACTGGAAAAAGCGCGCTAGGCTCGGACGTGGCCTGGGACGCGGAGATCACGCGGCAGCCGCCCGCGTGATCTCCGCGCCAGACGTTCAGGAGCCCAGACGGCTCGCGAGCACGGCGACCTGGGGCTTCTCCTTGTGGCCGGCCTCCTTCAGCATGGGCGGGACTTCGGGATCGGACACGAAATCCTTCCACCCCTGCTCGTCCCAGTCGAAGAGCACCCAGACCCGATCGGCCTCGGCGGGATCGCGGAAGACGGTGGCTCCCTTGGAGCCGTGCTGCCTGCGCTTCTCGGCGCTCGTCGTCGAGAAGATCTTCATCCAGCGATCGAAATCCTGCACGCGTGTCGTGGCGAGCATCATGGCGGTCTCTCTTTCTGGACGTCTTGTCCGGTAATGGGAATGCCGACTTCGGCTACATCTACACGGCGAGGGCTGGCGCGGCGGCCAGACGGACAGGCCTTTCGTTGGGATCAATCGCGCCCAGTCTCTCGACGATCTCAAAACGCCCCGATCGCGCCTGGGCGATGTACATGTTCATGCGCACGTGATGCTGTCCTGGCACCATCGCGGCCGGCCCGCCGGGGCCTTCGCCAATCTCGGCGTGATCCAGAGCCGCGACGACGTCCGCCAGGTTGAGGGAGCCCGCCTCGGTCACCGCCGCGGCCCACATGCGCAACCCGCGATACAAGCCGGAGCAGGCGCTGCCCCCGGTGAACTTGCCCCGGCCGGGATAGAGCGCGTCGTACTGCGCGAGCAGTTTCCGGCTGAACGGATCGTCGACCGTCTGGTAGTAGTCGAGGCAGCTGTACAGGCCGTCGGCGTGAGCCGGCGGAAGCATGCTGAGGACGTTCTCGTCGAAGTAGGTGCAGACCAATTGGCCGCCGCGCCGGGTGAAACCCGAGTCATGGAGTTCGGCGAAGAACGACGCCAGACCGGGAGGTACGATCGTGTTGAACACGACGTCCGCTCCGGTCGAGGAGATGCGTTCGACGGTCGTGCTGTAGTCGACGTGATCGAGGGGAAAGTACTCCTCGCCGACGATCGAGCCGCCCTGGGCCGTCACGACGTCCCGGACCCTCTGATTCATCACGTGCGGCCAGATATAGTCGGCCGAGGGTAGATAGAACCTCTTCGCCCCCGTCTTGCGCATCAGCCATGGGATGAACGGGTCCACCTGCTGCGCCGGGACCGGACCGGTGCAGAAGATGAGCGGATCGGACTCCTGCCCTTCGTACTGCTCCGGATAGATGTAGAGCGTCCGGCCTTTGACGACGACTGGCTGCTTGATGGCCTGCCTCGTCGAGCTGTAGATGCCGCCGAAGACGACATCGACGCGGTCGTGCTCCACCAGTTTGGTCGCGCGGGCGGCCGCGACGAGGTCGTTCGTTTCGCTGTCCTCGAGGCACAGCTCCACGTGCCGCCCGAGCAGGCCGCCTTTGGCGTTGAGATCGCCGACGACCATCCGGGCCACGTTGGCATTGGCGAGCCCCATGACCGAGAGGGGGCCCGTCTCATCCGCGATGACTCCCACTTTGATCGAATGACGGCCTGCGTCTCGGCGTTTGACGTCTGGCATGCTATCCTCCCTCGCTCGTTCAGGCTCGCGTCCCTGCTGCCTGGTCGCGACGGGTCGCGTCGCGCGAGAGGTAGTGTCAGGGAGGCAGGTCCTCCGAGACATCGGGAGAACTCCCCATTTTGAGCCCGCCCGTCCGCCTCAGTGAGTTCGTTGCCACGCTCGCCCTGGCGCAAGACAACGCGTTCGGTCAGCCGCTCGAGTCGCAGCTTCGGTCGTGCCTACTCGCGTCGTGGATGTGCGAGCGTGCCGGATTCGAGGCCGACGCGCGCGAGACCGCCTACTGGGTGGCGCTGCTGCGCTACGTCGGCTGCACTGGTCACGCGCACGAGGTCGCCACCGTCTTCGGCGACGAAATCGCGATCCGCGGCCAGACGCTGATCCACGACGCGGCCAATCCGGCCGAGGTCATGCGCGACGTGATCGCCTTCGCGACGGCAGGCAAGAGTCCGGAGGAGGCGGCCGAAACCGTCCGGATGTTGCAGCAGACCGCCAAGGAATGGGTCGTCTACAACTTCAGATCCGGCTGCGAAGTGGCGGTCATGCTCGTCGAGCGGCTCGGTTTCCCCACCGGCGTGCAGGACGCCCTGCGCTGCACGTTCGAGCGGTGGAACGGCAACGGGCATCCCAACCATGTCCAGGGCGAGGCCATTCCGCTGCCCATGCGCGTGGTGCACTTGAGCCAAGACATGGAGGCGATCGCCCGGATCTTTTCGCCGGATCACGCTCTCGCCACGGCCCGGGATCGCCGCGACCGCACGTACGACCCGGGCCTGGTCGATCTGTTCCTCTCGCACGGCCGCGAATGGTTCGATCGGCTCCGGACGACCGAGCCATGGGACGCCGTGCTGGCGCTCGAGCCCGAGCCGCACCGCCTGCTCGTCGGCGACGCTCTCGACGCGGCGCTGACGGTGGCGGCCGACTTCATCGACCTCAAGTCGCCTTATATGGGCGGTCACAGCCGCCGCTGTGCGGACCTCGCCGCCGACGCCGCGCGCGTGCTCGGGTTCCCGGAGGCGGCCACACTCGCGCTCCGCCGCGCGGCACTCGTGCACGACTTCGGCACCACCGCGGTTCCCAACTCGGTCTGGGACAAACCCGGCCCTCTGACGCGCACCGAGTTCGATCGCGTCGAGCTGCACCCGATGCTGACGGAGCAGATGCTGCGCCGCTCACCGGGTCTGGCCGTGCTGAATCCCCTGGCGGCCGCCCACCACGAGAAATGCGACGGATCCGGATACCACAAGCGCCTGCGTGGCCACGGCGGCGATCCCGGCGCAGCCGTGCTCGCGGCGACGGAGATCTATGTTGGGTTGACCACCGAACGCGCGGACCGTCCCGCGCACTCGCCTGCGGACGCCGCGACTGAAATTCGCCGGCTCGAGTCACAGGGCGTGATCGAGTCTCGCGCGTGTCGCGCCGTCCTCGTCGCTGCTGGACACGGCGAGTCCGAGGTGCTCTCGAGCAAACGCCGGCAGAGTCCGGGCGGGCTTTCCCCGCGCGAAGTCGACGTCCTGCGCCTCGCCGCCCGCGGCCTCACCGCGCGCCAGATCGGGGATCGGCTCTTCATCTCACCCAAGACCACCGATCACCACATTCAGCACATCTACAACAAGATCGGTGTCTCGACCCGAGCCGCCGCCGCCCTCTGGGCCATGGAGCAGGGGGTGGTGGGTTAGGAGCGCCTTCTCAAATAAACAAAGGATTCTCGGGCGTCGCGCCTTGCCGGCCGGGCGCCGCGCTCCGGAAGTCACAGCACATCTGACGGGTCCAGGCCACTAGTGTGGATTGATGGTCACGGCGACGCCGTTCTGTTTGAGCTGCGCGTTCATCGCTGGCACATCCTTGTCCGTAATCGCCTTGTACTGTGCCTCGATCGCCGCGAGCTCCTGCTTGAACCCGCTGTTCACGGCCACTTGTTGATCGGTCGGGCCGAGGTCGCCGCCCCCCGAGCCTCCGCCCGGGTTGCCGGCCATCTGGCCGATCATCCAGCTGATTCGCTCATACAGCTGCACGGGCTGCCGGAACGCGTCCTCGCTTCGGCCGGTGTTGCGCAGGTCGATCATCTTCGCTTCGACGGCGCTCATGTTGGCCTCCAAGGTCTTCAGCGACTGGAGCAGGGCCGCTTTCTGCGGGTCCTTGGCCAGCGTCGCCCCGAGGTCCTGGGACTGCTTGCGCATCGACTCGAGGGCGTTGCCCATGCGCGCCACGTCATCGATCTCGGCCACCACCTCCCGGTAGAACGCGACTTGCGCCTCGATCGACTGCTGCGTCCCTGGCGACTTCGGATCTGGCAGCACGGTCAGGGGCGCCGTCTGCTCCGTCGCTCCGGCCTTCACGCGCACCGTGTACGAGCCCGGCGGCACGATCGGTCCCGCGGGCGGTATCCGCGTGCCGTACGCCGCGTACTGTCGCCGGGCCGGCGCCCATGGCTCGCCAAGCGGCGGCGTCTGCATCGTGATTGTCGAACCGTTTTCGTAGCGCAGGTCCCACCACACGCGATTGAGACCTGGATGGCCGGCGACCGTCAGTGTTCGAATGGTCACGTCGCCCGGCCCGACGATCGAGACCGCCACGCCCGGCGCGCCGGTCTTGAGCGAGAAGTTGATGTCGGCACCGTAGGGTGAATTCTCGCCGGTCACATGCGGATCCGGCTCGCTCTCTCGCGCGTCGGCTGTCCCGCGAAAACGGTACGCGGGGCGCGGCGGGAACAGATGCAAGGCTTCTGACTGCGCCGTATCCCATGTCCTCAGCGGCGTCACGTCGTCCAGGATGTACACCCCGCGGCCGTGCGTGGCGATCACGAGGTCGTTGAACGTCGGCTGCACCTGCATCCAGTACACCGGCGCCGGCGGCAGGTCATTTCGCACGCGAGTCCAATTCCCGCCGTCGTCCCAGGTCACGTAGAGCGCGTTGTCGGTCCCGAGGTAGAGCATGCCTCGGCGCACGGGGTCTTCAACGATGATGTGCGCGCTCGAGTTGACGCTCTTGGGCACGCTCGCCGAGATGAGCTTCCACGTCGCGCCGTAATCCGTCGTCTTATAGACCAACGCGTCGTAAATGCCCTGGTGCTGCAGGTTCTCGACGACGTAGGACGTGCCGGCGTCGAACTTCGAGGGGGCAATGCTCCACACCGTGCCCCACGGCGGCAGGTTCGGGATGTTCTTCGTCACGTTGACCCAGTGTGCGCCCGCATCCTGGGTCACGTTCACCTGACCGTCCGTGCTGCCAGTCCAGATCACGCCCGCCTTCATCGGCGACTCGGCGATCGCGTAGAGCGTCGCGCCGTCGAACGTCGTCAGGTTGTCGGACGAAATGCCGCCCGAATTCCCCTGATGCGACTTGTCATTCGTCGTGAGATCGGGACTGATCACCTTCCAGCTCTGGCCACCGTTGGTCGTCATGAACACGACCTGCGCTCCCACGTACACGCGGTTGTGATCCTGCGGTGAGATGGCGATCGGCGTGACCCAATCCCAGCGATACTTCATGTCGCCGGGCGCCCACCCGTAGCTCGTAATCGGCCACGAGCTCACGTCGCGCGCCATGCCGTTCTTGTAGTCCATGCGGACGACACGCCCGTTGTCGCAGCCCGACCACACGATGTCGGCGTCGGTCGGGTCGGGGACGGCAAACGCATCCTCGCATCCCCCGGTGCCGATCCAGTTGCCGACGCCCATGCCCCCGCGCCCGCCGCCGCCGCGACTGGGTCCCCGGAAGCTCGACTTGTCCTGGATATTGCCCATCACGTTGTACGGCACGGCGTTGTCGGCCATGACGTGATAGACCTGCGAGATCGGCAGCAGGAAATGCCGGTAGGAGGCGGCGCGGTTGTCGCTGATGGCGACGCCGGCGTCGTTGGCGACGAGCACTCGATTCGCGTTGGTCGGATCGATCCAGACTTCGTGGTTATCGCCGCCCGGCGCGGAGATTACCTGCGGCGGCGGGGCGCTTGGCGCCGGCGGCGCGGCTGCCTCGGCCGCTCCAGCGCCACGCCCGCGGCCGCCAGCGGCTCCTCCGCCTCCGCCTCCACCCGCCGCGAACACCGTCGTGCCGCCGTCGCGCGACATCGTGAAGGTGACCGAGGGAAAGTACAGCAGATTCTCGTCGTCTGGCGACACGGCCATTCTCGTGTAGTAGGGCGAACGCTCGCCCGGCAGATGAGACTGATTGACGAGCTCCCATGTCACGCCGCGATCGCTCGACCGGTAGAGGCCCGGCGCCGGTGCGTCCTGCACGAGCGCGTAGACGCGACTCGGGTTGCTCGGCGCCACGGCGACCGCGGTCTTGCCGAGCGGGTGGTCCGCGGCGGGCAGGCCGTGTCCGGCGATCTTGCTCCACGTCGCGCCACCGTCGCGTGTGACGTAGACGCCGCTGCCCAGGCCGCCGCTGTTCAGGTTGTCGCGGTGAATGATGAGCTGCCACATGCCGGCGTACAGCGTCTTCGAGTCGCCCGGGTCCATCGCGAGATCGGAGCAGCCGGTATTCTCGTCCACGGCTAGCACCTGCTGCCAGGTCGCGCCGCCGTCGGCCGTGTGGAACACGCCGCGCTCGCGCTGCGGGTGGAACGCCTGACCGATCGCACAGACGAAGACGCTATTCGCGTCGCGGGGATCGATCACGATGCGCCCGATGTGCCCGGTCGCCTCCAAGCCCATGTGCTGCCAGGTGCGTCCCGCGTCGGTCGACTTGTAGACGCCATCGCCGAGCGTGTAGTAGGGACGAATCAGCCAGGGCTCGCCGGTGCCGGCCCACACCGTTTCATGCGCGGTCGGAGCGACGGCGAGTGCGCCGACGGCGGAGACCTCTTTGTCGTCGAAGATTGGTCGCCAGTTGATGCCGGCGTCGGAGGTCTTCCAAATGCCGCCGTCCGCCGCGCCGATGTACACGGTCATGGCGTCGCCCGGCACACCCGTGATCGACGCGACGCGATTGCCTTCCGGGCCGAGGGCCCGGAAGTGGAGGTCGGCCAGTCCGTTGACGCCGTAGTCGGCCGGAGTCGCCGGCCCCCCGCCGCGACGTTGCGCGTGCCCGCTGGCACCGACGACGACCAAAATGACGAGACTCACCAGGAAGGGACGCATCGGCTGCTCCTTGGTTCCGAGGACTCCAGGAATTCCTGGGACTCCCGCAACCCCCGGAGAGTGTGCGCCCGCTCCGATGAAGCGGTCAAGCACGTCACCAACCTGCCAACACGCGTCACCTCGGGTGACACGCCCCTCAACGACGGCGGTGATACCGATTCGGCGCACCTGGCGTCGGCACGTTGTCGGCGACCTGCACCCCGCTCTCGTGCGCACGCGTCAGCGCGGCGGTCAGGGTGAGGCCGGTGCCGGAGACTTGGGCGCCGGCCGGGTGCGCAAATCGGAGCGGCGTGGCGACGGTCACCGTGCTGGGAGCGCCGCCGGCAGCGCCTGCGCCTGGCCCGCCGCCTCGCGCGATGCCCGCCGTGGAGACCACAACCGCCGTCTCAGAGGTCGCCCCATCGTCCACGGTGATGGTCTGGCCGGCGAGAAAACCGGGCCGGCCGGCGACTGGGATCACGATCGCGCCCACATTGGTGTCGGTACCGACCGTCGTCGCGCCGGCCGTGCCGACCGTCGCGATGACGGCCGTTTCGAGATTCGCGCCCGCATCAATGAGGATCGTCTCGCCGGCGTCGAAGTCCGACACGCTGGCGACTTTGATGTTGGTCGCGCCGGCGGCCGACGCGGCCGACAGCGTCGTCGCGGCCTGTGTCAGGAAGTCGGCGCAATTGCTATCGGTGTCGGCGCCGTCGGGATAGCGGCCCGCGCTCCGGTTGGGCCCACTCGCCGCCGGTGCCGCCGGCCCCGCGCCACGGCCCCTGCCCGGACTCGGCGTCGTCACGCGGCAGCCGCTCTCCCCTAATCCGGAAGTGGCCTGATATCCCGCGGCGGCCCATGGGTCCACGAGACCGCCGTAGTTGAGGCTATCGACGACCAGACCCGCGGCGTTGCGGAGCACCATGCTGCCAGCGCTCGCGGACAGGGCCGGGCCTCCGAACCATTGATTGGGCGCGGGTGTCCCCTGGTAGCCGGCGGTCGTCACGTTGGCGTCACGCACGGGCGCGTCGAACTCGTGCGCACGGATCAGCGCCTGGTCGAGCGTGATGCCGCTGCCGAGCGGCTGCACCGGCTCATTGCTCGAGTGCGCGAACGATGTCGCGGGCTCGAAGCTGATGCCGGTTCCCCGGTCGCTCCACGGCAGGTTATCCGCGTGACCGAATTTCAGCGGCTCGGCGATCGTGAGGCCCGTACCGGTTGGGCCGGCCGTGCCGACGGCAGTCACCGTGACCGTCTCGATGCCGTGGCCGACGCTGGCGACATCCAGTCGGATCCTGTCACCGACCGAGATGTTCGTCACCGCCGACACCTTGATGTTGGTCGATCCAGCCGGCGCTGTCGCTGACAGCCGGCCTTGCGTGCCCGGCTTGCCAACCGCGGTGACCGTGGCTACTTCGTACTGTTCGCGCGTGCCGGCGACGGCAGGATACGCCGCCCCATAACCGAGCGCGATCTTCTCGCCGACCACGAAGCCGGCCGTGTTCGTCACTGGCACGTTCATCGAGCCGACGGGGATCGTCATCACCGGACCGTCGGGCAGCGGCTGCCACAGGGTCGTGCTCGCGCTCGCCTCCCCGCCGATCCGCACGACCTTACGGGTTTCCGCGCTGGCGCCAATGTCGATTGAGATCGAGTCGCCGACCGTCATCCCGGCCGAGTTCCTGACGTAGATGCTCGTCTCACCCTTGCTTACGGGCGCCGCCAACCCAGAGTTCGAGAGGCCGAGCAGATAGAAGCCATGAGCCGCGAGTCTCGTGCCGGCCGGGATGATGATGGCTGAAAAGATCGGCTGCTGTGTCGGGTGCTCGGTCAGCGTCCAATTGGACAGGTCCGCGTCCGCTCTGCCGGCGTTGTAGAGCTCGATGAACGAGTCGGTCAGGTTGGCGGGAGAACCGCCACTGATGCGGAACTCGTTGACCTTGATCGGGCTGCCGTTCCGCACCTTTTCGGCCGTGGTCGCTGAATGCTGCGCACCTTCGGCGTTCATCCATCGCGCGCGGCCGACGATGTCGCCGTTGAAGGCCGCAGGGCCAGAGGTGACTTTGAACACCCCGCTCACGCTCGCACCTGGCGCGACCGGTCCTGCCGTCGTCACCGATGTCGTCATCGATGTCCTCGGGGTGGCCGGCGCGATGGACGTCCACGTGTTGGGCACGGAAATGCTCAGCTCGACGCCCAACGCTGGCGCCCCGGTCGTGTTGGTGAAGGTCACGGTGGTGTCCTCGGAGGATCCGGGTGAGAACGTCTGGAGTCCGGGGGGCGCGGCCGTTGCCGCCGCCGGCGCGAGGCTCAGCCACGGCACGTCGTACTTGGCGGCCACCACGTTCGCCTGCACGAGTTGATCGGTCGCGTCCGTCGGGAAGGTACCTGCGGCCGTCATCGCGCCCTCGTAGAAGGTGCCCTGTGAGCCGTTGCTGTTGTCGCCGCCGTTGCCGAGCAGGATGGCCCCCTGCTTGCGCATCGGGTCGTAGGTGGCGTTCACGCGCGGTCCGCTGAACATGACCGATAAGGCGCCCCGTTGCGCGTCGCCGCCCATGGACGTCCAGTGGTGCGGTTCGCCCTTCGCGATCGCCGTGACAAATCGCCACGTAATCGTCGGCAGGTCCGCGCAGAGTTTGCCAGCCGCGGCATCCTGGGTCACGCACCCGACGAGGTTGTTTTCCTGGTCGGTCATGACCCAGGGACCGGGTGGGCTCCCGTGATACCAGCCAGTGGCGTTGCCGTAGTAGGTGGTCTCCATCGTGCCGTTGTTGTCGTCACGGCTATCGATCTCCGCATTGCCGTAGTCGAAGCAGCAACCGGAGTTGTAGTGGTGGCCGTTGATGACCCAGTACTGTCCCTCCGCCTGATCGTCGACGGCGGTCCCCTTCGGATCGTCCTCACGCAGGCCCATGCCCGGTTCGATGAAGACGCCGTAGGCCTTGTGGCCCATGATCGTGACGGGGGCCATGTCGGCGAGCGGCACGTTGTTAAGCCCGCCCATGGCCGGGCCGCTGAACCCACCTCGCGGCGCCTGGGTGAGATCGTTGTGCTTGCCGGACTGGTCGTAGATGGTCGTGATCCAGCAGTACGTGTTCGCGCAGAACGTGTCCTGAGCGGCCGCGTCGGCGTATCCGCCTGCGTCCGAACTTGAGCCGGGCTGGACGACGCCGATGTTCAAGGTCTTGCTGTCCGATTGGCGGAGGACCTGGTACAGCGGACCGTTGTAGGCGGCGTAGAGTGCGCGCGTGGTGCTGTGCGCGGCCGCGCAGGGATCGCCGGCGGCGGCGTAGATGTCGCAGGGGCCTTGCGGCCTGGGTGGAGGAGCACTCCGCGCCGCGCCGATCTCAGCGGCCATCGTCCAGATGGTGCCAGTCAGCGCGAGCGCCGATCCGAGCAGCAGCCCAAGACTGACGCTTGCTTTCATGATTTGGTCCTGCGTCCGTTGCCGGTTCGTTCCGGCACCCGGGATTCTCTCACCTATTTGCGAGACGGCAGCAGCGTGCCGTCGGACCAATTCGGCGGCTCGTCAGCGCATGGGCGAGTCGGTCTCGGTCGCCTTCCTGAGCGTGACAGGCTCACGCAAGACGAATGTCAGTCGTGTCCTCGGCGGCAGGACGACGTCGTGCTGGCCCGTTGCGTAGGCCGCGGCCGTGCCGCTACCCGCGCCGACGCCGGCGCCAATCGCCGCGCCCTTGCCGTGACCGACCAAGGCGCCGATGACAGCACCGGCGCCCGCCGCTCCTCCAATCCACGCGACGTTTCCCTTCGTATGCGAGTCGTGGACCCAGGTTCGATCCACGGTGTGAATCTCGTACTGCCGGCCCCCGATCTCGATCGCGGTCAGGGTCACGGCCAATTCGGCTGGCGTCTCCAAGTGGCCAGAAGGCCGCGCGGAGGTCACCCGACCGGCGACGTTCGTGCCGGCGGGCACGATCTCCTCGCCGTTGACGTCAATCGGCGCGACTATCGAGGCGCTGAAGGTGTCTCCGTTTCCGTTCTGGGCCGATCCGATGGCATCGGCCAGCTCCACCTGAATGTCGGTCCCTGCTGGAACGGTGACGCGGACCTCGGGGCGCCCGCACGCCATGGAACACAGCGCGGCGAGGACGAAGAGGATGAACGGAATAACCATCCGCTGCTTGTCACGTCGCATAGATCCTCCCGATCAGGGGAATGGAGCAAAGCGGCTGCCACCTCATGCCGGGAGACAAGGGACGTATTTGCTATAGGTTGCGGCACGCCGCCCCCGAGGCCGGAGTGCACGGCGCTTGTACAAAGGGTAAGAACTTCACGGCACCGCCTTTGCAGTTGCTAGTCACGAGGGACGGTCCGCCGCGGCCGAGTGGCCTCGGCACCAGCCAATCCGATGGCAGCCGCCGATCGGGCGAAGCAACTGGTCGCACGATTCATCCCGGTGCTGGTGTGTCTCGCTGGCACCGCGCTCCTCGCCGTGGTGTTTGTTCATGCGGTGGACTTGACGCCGCACGTCGACGAGACGTTCTTTTTCTCGAAACAGGATCCGCAGCTCGAGACTGACACCGCGATCGTCAAGATCTTCCCTGACTCACCGCAACTCGTCATCGCGGTCGAGGGCGACGTTCAATCCCAGGCGTACGGGGAGCGCGTGCGCGCGTTGACCGATGCGCTGGTGAGTCAGCCTGGCGTGCGGAGCGTCCAGTCACTCGCTCGGGGACCCAAGGATCTCACCGATGCTTTGAAGAGCCCGCTGTGGTCCCGCTTATTGATTTCCGCGGACCACAGGTCGAGCTATGTGTTCGTGACCCTCAGGGAGGAGTCCGACGAGACCGTCGTGCGGGGCATCGACGCGCTACCGCCGCGCTTCGACCGACCCGACTTCCACGTGACGATATCGGGCGTGCCGTACGTGACCGACGAGATCGGACGCAACCTCGCTCGGGATCTTCGCGTTTTCAGCGTGGCTGCGGTCGGCCTCTTCGGTCTGGTCTTGCTCGTCATCTTCCGATCGCCGTGGATTCTCGTCGGCACGTTCGTCGCCTGCGCCGATTCTGGCGCGGCCACGCTCCTCGCCACGCATCTCATCCACATCCCCATCGGACCGCTCACCGCGAATCTGTCGACGATGGTCTTCGTCATGACGCTGTCGCCGATCGTGTTCCTGACATTCAACTGGAAGGGCGTTCGCGCCGAGGGCGTCATCGAACGACGTGCGGCGATGCGCGCGGCCGTGGCGCGCACGGTCGCACCGTCGTTCTGGAGCGGCGTCTGCATGATCCTTGGGTTCGTCAGCCTCCTCCTCGTCCCGTCGACCCCGATGCGGCACTTGGGTATCGCCGGCGCGATTGGCGCGGCCATGGCGTTCGCCTCCGCGTACATCGTGTATCCGTGGTTCCTGGAACAGGCCGCCGCATCGCCGTCGGTCCGCCCGGCCGCGAGCCCGGCCGTGGCTCGGTTGAGCAGCTTCTTTGGCCGGCCGCACGGCCGCATCGTGGCGGGCCTGGCCGTGCTCACCCTCATCGGCGCGTACGGCTTGAGATTCCTGAACACGGACCCTACGCTGCCTTCCTACTTCAAGGCGGGAGGCGACATCCGCACAGGCTTGGATTTCGTGGACCGGGAAGGGGGCAGCAGCCCTCTCAAGATCGTCGTTGAGGATCAGCATGGTGCGCCGCTCAACACTGGCGATGCGTACCGGCGTCTCTGGACCTTGCAACACGCGCTCGAGCGCGATCCGGCGGTCGGTACCGTCGTTTCGCTTCCCGTCGTCCTGGGCGAAGCCAAGCGCCGCTGGTACACGTTCCTCGTGTCGGACGAACATTTGATCAAGGCGCTTGACAGCCCGACGCACGGCCAGATCTCGCGCCGGCTGATCACCGCCGATCGAACCGAGACGCTCTTTCTTCTGCGAATGCGCGAGACGGGGCGAACGACGCCGCGGCAGGTCGTCATCGACCGTCTGACGCACGTCGTCGGGCAGGCGGGTTTCCGTCCAGTCCTGGTTGGCGGAACATACGGCCTTCTCGATCGGCAGGCCCAGCTCCTGAGAACGAGCATCATCTCCGGCGTGCTGCTGCTCATCGGGATCTTCGTCGCGCTGGGCTTTGCCTTCTCGCGGTCACCCAAGGTCGCGGGCGCGATGCTGCTGAGCCTGGCGATCATCCCGGTGCTGGTCCGCGGGGCGATTGCCTATCTGGGGATGCCACTCGACTTCGTCACCGCCTCGGCCGCGAATCTCGACCTGGGCCTGGGCGTGGATGCGATGATCTACCTGACGCTGGCCGCACGGCACATGCCTGATGACGGCGGCGATCCGTGGTCGGCGTGGTCGCGGGCGTGCTCGCGGTTGTGGCAGCCGATCGGGACCTCACTCGTCGTGATCACTTTGGGGTTTGGCATCTTTCTCCTGTCGACTTTTCCGCCGACCCAACGGTTCGGCGTGTTTGTGATCTTCGGATCTGCCGCTGCGGCTACGGCAGCGCTCCTCATGTTTCCCTGGCTCGCGAGCGTGCGTTTCAGGTCCGTGAGGCACTGAGTACCGACCAAGGCCGACAGATGTCGAGGCCGCAGAACGAGCCGTGCGGCCTCTCTCGTCGTCGTCGCGTCTCCTAGACAGCTGGTAGCATGAGGCCCCAGATGGGGCGGCGTGGTGACGTCCGAATGGGCATGAGGCGTTCGGCGCTGGTGACGCTGGTGGTCCCGGCTCTCGTTGCCGGAGCGGCGCTCCGAGGTCTGCCGCAGGCGCCGACACCCCCGACGTCGCTTTCGGGGGCCGCGTACTTCAATCCGGATCTATCGCCTGAAGTGCGTGCCAAGGACCTCGTCTCGCGGATGACGCTCGACCAGAAAGTCCGGCAGATGCAGAACGCCGCGCCGGCCATTCCGGAACTTGGCGTCCCGGCGTACGACTGGTGGAATGAGGCGCTGCACGGCGTGGCACGGGCGGGCCAGGCGACCGTGTTCCCCCAGGCGATTGGCCTCGCCGCGACGTGGGACACGGATCTCATCAATCGCATCGGCGACGTGATCTCGACGGAAGCGCGAGCGAAGTACCACGAGGCGATTCGGCGGAACAACCATGAGCGGTACTACGGCCTCACGTTCTGGTCGCCAAACATCAACATCTTCCGCGATCCACGCTGGGGCCGCGGCCAGGAGACCTACGGCGAGGACCCTTATCTCACCGGCCGTCTCGCCGTGGCCTTCATCCACGGCCTGCAGGGCCACGACCCGAAGTACTTCAAGACGATTGCGACCGTCAAGCACTTCGCGGTGCACAGCGGACCAGAGTCCACCCGTCATGCGGCCAACATCGACCCGAGCCCGCGCGATCTGGCCGAGACGTACCTGCCGGCGTTTCGCGCGGCGATACTCGAGGGCCACGCCTACTCGCTGATGTGCGCCTACAACGCGGTGAACGGCACACCGGCGTGCGCCAACCACGATCTGCTCGACACGCGACTCCGCGGCGACTGGCAATTTCCAGGCTACATCGTGTCGGACTGCGGAGCGATCGGGGACATCTTTCGCGGCCACAAGTTCCTCACCACAGCGGCGGAGGCCTCGGCCGCGGCCGTGAAGGCCGGCACGGATCTCACATGCGGCTCGGAGTACACTTCGCTGACTTCGGCGGTCTCGAGCGGACTCATCACCGAAGCTGAGATCGACCGGTCGCTCGAGCGCCTGTTCGTCGCGCGCTTCCGGCTCGGCATGTTCGATCCACCAGAGCGCGTGCCGTTCTCGACGATCCCGTATTCGGAAACGGACTCGGCCGCGCACCGCGTCCTTGCGCTCGAGGCCGCACGTGCCTCCATCGTCCTCTTGAAGAACGATCACCACGCCCTCCCACTCACCGCTTCAACGCACGCCCTTGCCGTCATCGGTCCGTCGGCCGACGACGGGGAGTCACTGCTCGGCAATTACAACGGGTTTTCGTCGACGCTGGTGACGCCGCTCGAGGGCCTCACGCGCGAGTTCGGGGCGAACGGCGGCGTTCGATACGCGCTCGGCGCCGTCTACGCGCAGGGATCGGCGGCGTTCATGCCGGCCGAGGTGTTCACGGTACCCGACGGATCGGGCCCGGGTGTACAGGCTGAATACTTCGACAACGCGACGCTCGCCGGCGCGCCGCGACTTTCGCGGATCGAGCCGAGACCGTCATCGCCGAACGTCCGAGATCCAGCCGTCACGGCGGCCGGGATTCCGGAGCGGGGCTGGTCCGCGCGATGGACCGGCACGCTGCGGCCGACTCTGAGCGGCAAGTACACCCTGGCGTCGCAAGGCGGTGCGAGCGTTCACATGTTTCTGGACGACGAGGAACTGGTCAGTATCGCGCCGGCGGCGGTCAAAGGCCGACCGCGTCCACCCGCGCCGCCGATCGTGCGCACGCTTCACGGCGGCCGCGCATACCGCTTCCGCGTCGAATACCGGCCAGCGGCGGCACGCGGAGGTGGCGCCAGCGGCGGCGGCGCCCGGGACAGCGGCGCCATGCAGTTGATGTGGACGCCGCCCGCAGGAGGGCTGATCACCGAGGCGGTGGCGCTCGCCAGACGTTCGGATGTCGTGATCGCGTGCGTCGGGCTGAGCCCGCGTCTCGAAGGCGAGGAGATGAGCGTGAAGGCGCCGGGCTTCTCGGGCGGAGACCGGACGGACATCACGCTTCCCAAGCCGCAGGCGCGCCTGCTCGACGCGCTCTTCTCGACCGGCACACCCGTCGTCGTCGTGCTTACCAGCGGCAGCGCGGTCGCCCTTCCAAATGCGCAGAAGCACGCTGCGGCCATTCTCGAAGGGTGGTACGGCGGCGAAGAGATCGGCACGGCGATCGCGGACGTAATCGTCGGACGCAGCAACCCGTCGGGCCGATTGCCGGTCACGTTCTATCGGGATGTGAAGCAATTGCCGCCGTTCGAGAGCTACGCCATGAAGGGCCGCACGTATCGGTACTTCGCCGGCGACGTGCTGTATCGATTCGGCTTCGGTCTCAGCTATTCGACGTTTACGTACTCCAACCTTCGGGTCGATCACCTGGCCGGCGGCGGCCTGCAGGCGGCGGCGCGCGTCACGAACACGTCGGACCGCGACGGCCACGAAGTGGTGCAGCTCTACATGGATGGCGGCGGCCAGGCCGACGATCCCATCCGCGAGCTGAAGGGTTTCGTTCGCGTGCGTCTCGCCGCCGGCCAATCACGCGAGGTCACGTTCATCGTCGATGCATTCGCCCTCCCGACGTCCGGTCGTGTCCGGCTCAGCATCGGCGGTGGACAACCGGTTGGCGACGTCCCGCATGTGACTAGCGAGATCCGATAAGCGGAGCCATTGTGGTGCCGGCGGCCGGCGTGCGGTCGCCAGTCGACGACGTTCGAGCGTCAGATCACCAGAAACTGCTCGATCTTGCCGTCCGGCATTTCGAAGATGGACACCGTGACAGTCCGTCCGGGGAACTTCACCGCGAAGCTGCGGTAGGTCATCCCGCCGCGAAGCTGCGTCCCGGTTGGCGCGAAGCTGGTGTACGCGCCGAGCGCTGACAGGCTGGCGGCGTAGTCGGCCAGCGCCTGCCTGGAGAAATAGGCGTTGCCATTGTCGGTGAACAGCGCTCGGTCGATCGTCCCCTGACGGAGCCCGTCGAAGATGTGCCGCGCCGAGTCCGTCCGCGTCTGGTCGGCGGGCGGCGCCGCCTGATCGAGCAACCGGGCCATGACTTGGCGTCCGATGTCCCCGGCGGCATTCGCCGCGTCCTGATTCGTCAGCACCGCCACCGCCATGCCGTCGTCGGGCAGCACGATGTTCTCCGCGGTGAAGCCCGACACCTCCCCGTTGTGTTCGAGCCGTCGATGGCCGGAGACCAGTCGCACGTCCATGCCGAGGCCGTAGTTCGTGGCGACGCCGCTCGTGAGCCGGACCTCGCTTTCCATCTCGCGGTAGGACGCAGGCTTCAGGATCGTCTCGGTGATGATCGACAGATCCCACTTCGCGAGGTCCGCGGCGGTCGCGGCAATCTCGCCAGCGGCGAAGAGCCAACCCGGGCCTTCTTTGGGCGCGGGCCGCAGCGGTCCCAGCGCGTAGCGGAAATACCCCATCGCGTCGCCGGCCGGGAGCGCGTGCTCGTCGATGTTGGCCACGCTCGTCAGGCCGAGCGGCGTGAAGACGCGCTCTCTGAGCACCTGCCAGAGTGGCTCACCGGCGATCTTCTCGACGATGAGGCCGGCAATGACGTAGTTCGTGTTGCTGTACTGCCACTTGGAGCCTGGTTCAAAGTCGAGGGTGCGTTTGGCCCAGGTATCCAGGATCTGTTGCGACGTCGTGGGTTTCAGCATGCCCGGCATCACGTAGTCCTGTGGCCAGTAATCTTGATAGCCCGACGTATGGGAGAGGACCTGCCGGATCGTGACTTCGTTGCCACGCGCGAGACCCGAGACGTACTTCCCGACCGGATCACCGAGCGAGACCTTGCCCTGCTCCTCGAGCCACAACATCGCCGCGGCTGTGAACTGCTTGCTGATCGACCCGATCCCGTAGCGCATCTCGGGCCTCGCGGGGACGCGCGGATCAAGACGCGCATCGCCGTAGGCGTGCGCCAGCACGATCTTGCGGTTGTTCACGACGGCCACGGACGCGCTCGGCACGCCGGTCGTCGTCAGGACGGATCGCACGATGCGGTCGACACTCGCGGCCAGGTCCGTGGCTGCCGGCTGGGGTGCTTGCGCCGAGAGCCACACACCTCCGAACACCGCCGCGGCGAGGGGCAGGGACCACGGGCGACGGATGACGCGCGCGAACATCGCCATGCCTGGTCTCCCGTTCACCAGCCGCGCGGAACCCGACGATCGAGCGGCCCCGGCGCCAACTCGTCGACCTGACCGCCGCCCCCTCTGCCGCCGCCCGCCGGCCCGGACGGAATCACGTAGTCGCGCGGCGGTTCGGCGTCGAGCAGGTACCTCACGAAGTAGTCCCACCGCCGCCGCATCACGTAGTTGGCCGGCGTGTACCCGTGTGCCGAGTTCGGGATCAACAGCATGTCGAATTCCTTGTTCGCCTTGATGAGCGCGTCGGCGACCAGCAGCGTGTTGTACGGCGGCACGTTGTTGTCCATCGTGCCGTGAATCAGGAAGAGATGGCCCTTGAGGCCGGCGGCCTGCGTCTCCGTGGCCTCGACCGTGTAATTGTCGGTGCCGTCCGGGTTCTTCACGAGCGGGCCCTGATACCGCTCGCCCCAGTCGTCTTCGTATTGGCGCTGGTCGTGATTGCCGGACTCGGCGATGCCCACCTTGAAGAAATCGTTGTACGGCGCGCGGAGCAGCGCGTCGGCCGTGATGAACCCGCCGCCTGAGTGGCCCCACATCGCCGCCTTGTCGATATCGATCCACGGATACCTCGTGGCCAGCTCCTTCATGCCGGCGATCTGGTCGGGGATCGTGTTGTTGCGTCCCATCGCGCCGTAGTACGCGTCGGTGAACGCCTTCGACCGATTCGGCGTCCCGGTGCCGTCGATACTGACCACGACAAAGCCGAGCTCAGCGAGGGCCTGTTTGTCGCCGCGCGCCGGAGTGAAGGCGCGCGAGCCGACGCTTCCCGACTGCGGCCCAGGGTACGCGTTGTTGATGATCGGATACTTCCTGGTGGGATCGAAATTCGTCGGCCGGAAGAGCATGCCGTAGATTTCGGTCTTGCCGTCGGCCGCGAGCATCTTGATCTGCATCGGCGGTTTCCAGCCGGTGGCGAGGAGCTTCGAGATATCTGCCTTCTCGAGCGGCATGATCAACGCGCCGGTCGTGCCGTCGCGTAGCGTCGTCTCCGGTGCGACGTCGGGCTCGGAGAACGTATCGACCACGTACTTGCCGTCCGGCGAGATCTGGGCAGTGTGCGTGCCGTTGTCGGGCGTCAGCGACACGTTGTTCTTGCCGTCGAGCCCGATGCGGTAGAGGTGCGTGAAATACGGATCCTGCCCCGGTTCCTTCCCGTCGGCTTCGTACCACATCGTGCGTGTGGGCTGATCAATCCGGACGACCCGCGTCACCGGCCCGGCACCGCTCGTGATCCGGTTCTTCAGCTGGCCGGTATTGAGATCGTACAGGTACATCTGCGCGGTGCCGTCGCGCTGCGAGTACCAGAGCACCTCATTGCTGGCCCAGAAAATCTGCCACTGCACCCGCGTCTGCACGTGGGTGTTCTCCGTCTCGGTGAAGAGCGTCCTGACGGCGCCGGTCGCCGTGTCGGCGACCTTGGCTGTGGAGAACTTGTGATACCGATCGGTCGACACGAAGCCGAGACGCGATCCGTCCGGGCTCCAGAGGTACTCGCCCATATCAATGTTGTCCTCGGACATCGCGCGGTGGTAATCCGGAGGCATTTCGAGGCGCGTCATCTTGCCTGTGGCGACCTCGATGACCACCCGGCTGATCATCGCGACCACCGGGTCGCCCGGGAGCGGGTACTTCCACGCTCGCAGCACCGGGTGACCGCCGTTGACCGGCGTCTCCACGAGGTACATGTCGCCGACCTTTCGCTCGTCCTGCTGCTGCGTGGCGATCTTCTTGCCGTCCGGCGACCAGGACAGTGACGCCGCCGCGCTCGTCGCCCATCCGGCGTTGCTCGTCGCGTATCCAAAGTCCTTCACGCCGTCGGTGGTCAACTGGCGGTCCTGACCGGTGGCGACGTCGCGCACCCAGAGATTCCAATCGCAAATGAACACGGCCTTGCTGCCGTCTGGCGACATCGATGGAGGCGGCGGGCCGGACGTTCCGGTGACATTGGGTCCGCAGGTCTTGGTGATCGCGACGCCACCACGCCCTCCGCGGCCGCCGCCACCACCACCGCCGGCGCGACCGCCGCGGCCGCCCGCACCGCCGCCAGGCGCGGTTTGGCCGCCCGTCGGAGGCGTCGCCACCACCTCGCGCGTCTTCTTCACCGGGTCGATGAGGACGTTTTCCGTGCCGGTCGATGTTGTCGGAGTGATCCGGACATACCAGAAGCGGCCGTCTGGCAGCCAGGTCGCGTCCGCTGTGCCACCGACGACCAGGCCATTGAGGCTCGGCGCGAGCATGCGGACTGCGCGGTCGTAGTCGGCGGCGGTGAGGACACGCCTGGTTTGCGCGACGACGACGGACGTGCCGAGAACCAGGAAAAGTGCGAGAACGCGGGTGATCGAGCGGGACATGTGTCGCTCCTGGAAGAAGCCGGAATCAGTCGGTTGATAGTGAGTCAACGAGCGCCGTGCAGGCAACCGCTTTTCTCGCCGGGTGCCGTCTCCTCACCCCGCCTTCGGGGTTCGCGGGCCGGGGTTCGCGGGCCGGTGTTCGCGGGCCGGTTGACAGCGGCCGGGCCGCAGCACAGACTCACGCATCTTGGCGGCCGAATCCCGCGCGACCGAGGTGGTGCTCGTCTGCATGCCGTTCGGTCCGGCCTTTTCGCCGTCGCTTGCCCTGAGCCTTCTTCAGGCCGAGTTATCGCGGCACGACGTCACCTCAAAGGTCCTTTATCCGTCCATCCGCTTCGCGGAGATCATCGGCCAACATTTCTACAACGGGATTGCCGTGGAAGGGCGCCCGGCCCAGATCGAAATGGCCGGCGAGTGGATCTTCTCTGACGCCTTGTTCGATCGGCCCGTGCGAGACGACGACCCCTACCTCGAGGATGTGCTCGTCGGTCACGCGAATTGGGCTCACCCCTTCGCGGCGAGGCGGGTATCGGCCGGGCTCGTCAGGCGCATCGCCGCTGCTCGACGTCACGTTCCCGCCTTCCTCGACTGGTGTATCGAACGCATCGTCGCGGAGCGCCCGAGGATCGTCGGCTTCACCAGCGTGTTCCAACAGCACGTCGCGTCGCTCGCCGCCGCGCGCCGGCTCAAAGGAGCGATGCCCGAGGTGGTGATCCTCTTTGGCGGTGCGAACTGCGAGGGCGCGATGGGCGCCGAGACCGTGCGCCAGTTCCCGTTTGTCGACGCGGCCGTATCGGGAGAAGGCGAACTCATCCTGCCGCAACTGGTCGCGCGCGTGCGGGCCCGCGAGACCCTCGAGGGCCTCGCGGGCGTCAGAACCCCGGCGGCAATGTCGGCCGGCCTGGATCCGGCCGGCCCCCTCACCAACGCGCCGGGGGTCCGTCACATGGACGACCTGCCCCACCCGAACTACGCCGACTACATGCGCCAGTTCCAGGCGAGCCGTCTCGATCGCGACTGGACGCCGACCCTCTACTTCGAGACGTCGCGCGGCTGTTGGTGGGGCGAGCGCCAGCACTGCACCTTCTGCGGCCTGAACGGCGCGACGATGACCTACCGAAGCAAGTCCGCCTCGCGTGCGGTCGAGGAACTGGCGGACATGGTCGCGGCGTATCCGAACTGCGATTTCCAGGTGTCCGACAACATCCTCGATCTCAAGTACTTCAAGGATGTGCTGCCAGAACTGGCGCGCCGGCAGCTGGGCGTGAAGCTCTTTTACGAAACGAAGGCCAACCTCAAACGCGATCAGGTTCGCCTGCTTCGGGACGCTGGTGTCCTCGAGATCCAGCCCGGGATCGAAAGCCTGAGTGACGGCGTCCTTCAGTCGATGAAGAAGGGCGTGTCGGCTCTTCAAAACGTGCAGCTGCTCAAGTGGTGCAAGGAGCTGGGTGTCGTGCCTTTGTGGAACATCCTCTGGGGGTTTCCCGGAGAATCCGCCGAGGACTACGCGCGGATGACCGCGCTCGTACCGCTCCTTGCGCACTTGCCAGCGCCAACTGGCTTTTCCGGCCTCCGGCTGGACCGGTTCAGCCCGAACTTCGTGCGTGCCAAAGACATGGGGTTCGAGGCGGTGCGGGCACTGCCGTCGTACCGGCACATCTATGGCTTTTCGGAGGCCGTTCTCTCGAATCTTGCGTACGCCTTCACGTATCGTCTGGCCGACGGCCGTGACGTGGCCGGCTACGTGCGCCCCCTGCTCAGGGCCCTCGGACGGTGGCGGCGGCTCGACGAGGGCGTCGATCTGTTCAGTCTGCCAATCGACGACGACCTGCACATCTGGGACTTCCGCCCGGGCGTCCGTGAACACGTGACGGTGCTCGCCGGCCTCGATCGTGTGCTATATGAAGCCTGCGATGAGATCGCGGACGCCACGCGCCTCGCGGCATCAGGGCAGGCCAAGGGCTTTTCGGTGACCGCCCTCGAGGTCGCCGACCGCCTCCGCCCCTTGGTCGAACGCGGGCTGGTCGTCAAAGACGGCGGTCGGTATCTCGCGCTGGCGATTCGCACGGGCGAGTACGTGCCGTCGGCGGCCACGCTCGAGCGGCTGGACCGGGAGGTGCGCCGCCTCGGGCGCGGCACTCGGGCGAGCGTGCGTCGGCAACTATTTGGAAGGCGTGTGCGACGCGTAAACGTCAGGGGGGCAGGCCCGGCTGACGCCAAGCGGGGCCAGACCCCTGGTGACTTGTCTCGGAGGAGCCACGATGGCGAAAAAGAAGGCCAAGAAAGCCGCAAAGGGCAAGAAGAAAAAGGCTGGTAAGAAGAAAAAGAAGAAGGTGGGAATGGTCAACTACTGACCAGCCGGGGACCCGCGGATGCACCAGCGTCTGCGGGTCCTCGCTTGATAGGCGGGGGCCCCTGCGCCCCGCCAAGCTCGCTTCACTGCGTGGGGCCCCGACACCCACTCCGTTCCGCTCGCGCTCCTTTCGCTTAGCAGGCGGGGGCCCCTGCGCCCCGCCAAGCTCG